>Ga0208771_1000162_pt1 | contig 41857 bp, 26 predicted proteins | sample AntAceMetag02UKX_FD_184775 | JGI IMG/M metagenome (GOLD analysis project Ga0208771, IMG submission 184775) | Saline lake microbial communities from Ace Lake, Antarctica - Antarctic Ace Lake Metagenome 02UKX (SPAdes) (version 2) | ecosystem: Environmental > Aquatic > Non-marine Saline and... | reverse complement strand
TCTCAGAGAGCCTTCTGAGAGCTTCACTCAGCCTGTTAGATGCACATAAACAACCTTTCTTTGATTTTGCTTTCAGGGGGACACTTCTAAATAGTTTAGAAGGGGACATTTCTAAATAGTTTGGACAGGCTATAGGCATCCTGTTGCTATTCCTGCTCTCCTCCCTTAAAATATTGACGAGAGTTCCCGATGAAAGATAACAGCCAGGCCAACCAGGCAAAAGACGAAAAAAGGATACTGGAGGGGCCTTCCATAGGCGAGACTGTCATGAATGGGATAGCCGGCGTCCATTCCCACCCTTTCCTGCTTATTTTCTGGCTCGTTATAAGCAGCGCCGTCGTCCTCTTTAACAGATTGGCCCTCCCCATGGTGCTGAAGGTCCCACTATACATGGTCAGCGGCCTCCTCTCCCTGCTCTTGACCTCCGGCATTATGGGAAGCATGGAATTGATCATAAGGCAAAAAGGGTGGATTTTCCCGGCTGTCTGGTATTGCGCGAAGCTCTATTTCCCCAGGTTTTTTCTGCTCGGTCTGATCACAACTATATCCGTCTTTATTATCTACATACCGGCTTCGGTCATTGTTGGATTCCTTGAACCTCCTTTTTTTCCGGATAGGGTTACTCTCAACATTATCTTCGCCGTTGCGACCATTGTGGGACTGCTTGCGTTCGCTTTTTGCCTGACATTTGCACAATCGTCCATCATAATCGAGAACCTTCTTCCCCTTGAGGCTATCGAGAGGAGCTTTAAGATTGTCATGGCCAACCGGACCAAAGTCCTATACATGTGGCTCATATTCTTCGGCCCCCTTGTAGCCCTGGAGGTATTCTGCAATCAAGTGCTCGACCTCGAATGGAGGGGTAAGCTGGTTCAGAATGCGATACTGAGCTACATCGTGCTCCTTGAGATGATGAGCGTCATGTATTTTAATTACGACGTGCAGTCCCATGCCGAGGCCGAGCTTGTCTACCTGGAAAGCCCGGAACAGCGCACCTGATGACGGCCGGGAACGAGGGATAAGTAGAAAAGTTACAAGAGGTTACAAACGAAGGTTGCGATTCATACAGCAACCTTTAGTAACCGATAGTAACGGTTTTTTATTCAAAAAAACCTTAATTAATAGTGTGGCAGCAATGGTAAAAACACAGGTTGAGGAGCTTGAAAAAGACAATTTATTAAAAGGCCCCCCTGCGGGAAAGGCAATCGCCGCCGGCTTCGCCGCGATCCACTCTCAGCCCCCATTGATACTTTATTATCTTGTATTTACATGCTTGATAACTTCAATCTTTTCCTTGCTTGAAAAAATTCCTGACGGCGCCGGCTTTCTTTTCGTGGTAGGGCTTTTCTTGGTTCTAGTTACGGGGATAGCCAGTTTACTTCTTAGCGCCGGTTTTATGGGCAGTATAGAATTGATCCTGTTAGGAAAAGGATGGATTGTTTCTGCTGTTCTAGAATGCGGAAAGCTTTATTTTGCCCGTTTCTTCGTTATTATCGTGCTTCTTTTTATTGCGGGTATCGTTTTTGCATTACCCTTTAACGTTATGGCGTCTTTTCTCGGAGATGTACTCAATAACACTCTTAGTGAGAATGGAAGTCATATACTCATTTGGCTGAATTACCTCGTGAGCGGTATAGTAAAATCAGCCCTTATGCTACTTACAACATTTGCTTTTTCCTGCGTTATCATAGACAACTTGAAAAGTATTGATTCGATCTGGAGGGGATTCCGAATTATTTTAGCTAATAAATTGGATTCTATGTACCTCTGGATCATGCTATGCGTACCTATTTTTCTTGTAGGCCGCATGACGGGATATTTTTTCCCTTTATCTTGGTTTTTCAATCTCATAATTAGTTTAATCAGAGGATACTTATATTTAGCCCTCATGGCCTCAATCATGTATTTTGTTCTTCAAGTCAAAAGGCGACACTCAGAAACAGCAACAAGATAAAAACAAACTTCGTGTTCTTCGTGCCTTCGTGGTAAAAACAAAGGGAGGAAAAAATTGAAAAAGATCAGGATCGATAAGCATCCGACGAAGGAGAAGCTGGAGGAGCTGGACGTGAAGAAGTGGGGGACGTGGGAGTGCGAGCCCAGCACCTTCCCCTGGGAGTACGACAGCACGGAGACATGCTATATCCTTGAGGGAAAGGCAAAAGTGACAGCGGAAGAGGAAGAGGTTGAGTTCGGCAAGGGAGACCTGGTCGTCTTTCCTGAGGGCCTGAAGTGTGAATGGCAGGTAATCGACAAAATCCGCAAGTATTACAGGTTCAATTAGTTGCATATTTCCATGTTTCCATACTTCCATATTTCCATATTCTTTGATAGTATCCCATCTTTGAATCCACATACGGAGGTGCAATGAAAAGCGTAGAGCAGATTAGGAACATCGTTGTACTCGGTCACAGCGGGAGCGGAAAGACAAGCCTGGTTGAGACGCTTCTCTACAAGGCGGGCGCCACGACCCGACTGGGCAGGGTGGATCAGGGCACCAGCATAGCCGACGCGGACGAAGAGGAAAAAAACCGCAAGATAACCATAAAATCCTCCCCCCTACACTGCGAGTGGAAAGGGACATCCTTATTCATAACGGACACGCCGGGATACGCGGATTTCTACGGGGAGGTGCTCGCGGCGGCGAAAGTCGCCGATGCCGGCATACTCGTCATAGATGCCGTCTCGGGGATCGAAGTGGGGGCCCAGAAGGCGTGGGCCACGCTCGACGCCTTAAACAAGCCGAGGATAATAGTAATCAATAAGCTCGATAAGGAGCACTCCAGCTTTTCGCGGACGCTTCAATCAATAGTGAGCACTTTCGGGAACAAATGTGTTCCTCTTCAGCTCCCTGTAGGCAAGGAGGCTGAATTTTCCGCCGTGGCGGATATAGCAACCGGTGACGGCGTCGATAAGCTGGAGCCGGAAACGGCGCAGTCGGTCGACGGCTACAGGGAAAAAATCGTTGATGCGGCCGCGGAGACCGACGACGCTCTCCTGGAGAAATATCTCGACGCGGGCGAGCTCGATCCAGGGGAGATTTCATCCGGGCTGAAAACTGCCGTCGCCCGGGCCAGCATCGTTCCCGTATTCTGCACGAGCGCCGAGAAGGAAGTGGGCATTGCCGAACTGCTCGACGCCCTGGTCAATTATATCCCCTCACCCCGTGAAATCGGGGAAGTGCGGGCCGGTGACAAGACGGTAAAGCCCGACGCCGGGGAGCCTTTCTCCGGATATGTCTTTAAGACAGTGACCGATCCCTACGTGGGACAACTTAATTATGTGCGGGTCTATTCAGGCAGACTGACTGCGGATTCGGAGGCCTATAACACCCGCAAGCAGGCCAAAGAGAGAATCGGGAACCTCTACATTATCATGGGAAAGAATCAACAGACCCTCGGCGAGGCCGGCCCCGGCTCCGTAGTAGCCCTTGCCAAGCTGAAGCATACTTCCATCGGGGATACGCTGTGCGCGGCAGGGCAGAATTTGATGTTCGATCCCGTTTCCTTCCCGAAACCCGTAACGTCGTTTGCCGTGTACTCCAAAGCCCGCGGCGACGAAGACAAGATATCCGAGGCGTTTCACAAGTTCACGGAAGAGGACCCGACCCTCACCGCTAGAAGGGACCCGATGACGAAGGAGTATGTATTGTCGGGCCTCGGCGATGTCCAGATCCAGGTCGCCATGGCCAGGCTCAAGAACAATTTCCACGTGGAGGTCGAGCTCCGCGAGCCGAAGGTTGCCTACAAGGAGACGATCAAGGCCAGGGGGGAAACAAAGTACCGGCACAAGAAGCAGACAGGCGGAGCCGGCCAGTTCGCCGAGGTGTGGATGCATGTCCAGCCCTATACCGAGGGCGCGGAGAACGCCGGGGGAAAGGGCAAGAGAGAGCTTATCGAGCTCCCATGGGGAGGCAAGCTCCTCTTTGTCGACGAGGTCGTGGGAGGCCATATTCCCGCGCAGCTTGTCCAGAGCGTGAAGAAGGGCTATCTCGCCGCAATGCAGAAGGGCGCCCTTGCGGGCTTCCCTGTCGTGAACGTAATCGCCACCGTCTACGACGGCAAGACCCATCCCGTGGACTCGAAGGACATAGCTTTTCAGATAGCAGGGCGACAGGGCTTCAAGGAAGCCTCCCAGGCTGCGAAGCCGGTCCTCCTGGAGCCTATTTATACGCTCGAGGTCTCTGTTCCAAGCGAATACATGGGATCTGTTACGGGCGACCTTAACGGGCGGCGGGGGCATATCCTCGGCATGGAGCCCGCCGGCGACATACAGAAGATCAAGGCCCAGGTACCCCTGGCGGAGGTTCTGAAATATTCCCAGGAGCTGCGTTCCATGACGGGTGGAAGGGGGAACTTCAGCATGGAGTTCTCTCATTACCAGGAGGCGCCATCGAACATAGCCCAGAAGGTCGTCGCGCAGGCAAAGCCGGAGGAAGATAAAGACGGTTAAAGGTTTAAAGTTTAAGGAAAAAGAGAACAAAAAGCATACTACTTCTGATAACGCGAACGTTACACCTTACACGTTAAACGATTAAAGACGTGTAAAGTGTGACGTGGGACGTGTAACGTGAAAACAATTGTGATAAACATCTGTACTTATTCTATCGGACGCGTCACACCTTATCCGCTTCACGCTTCACGTTTCACGTTTCACGCTTCCGGAGGAAGCCATGAGCGGGCATTCAAAGTGGCATAGTATAAAGCACAAGAAGGCGGCGATCGACGCGAAGCGCGGCAAGATATTCAGCAAGGTCGCGAGGGAGATCACGGTGGCGACCAGGCTGGGAGGTGGCGATCCAGCCACCAACCCGCGATTGAGGACGGTCATTAACACCGCGCGGTCCCTGAATATGCCCAACGACAGGATAGACCGCGCCGTTAAGAAGGGAACGGGAGAGCTTCCCGGCGTAACATACGAAGAGGCACGCTACGAGGGCTACGCCCCGGCGGGCGTCGCGCTCCTGGTCGAGGTACTTACCGACAATAAAAACAGGGCGGCTGCCGAGGTCCGCACGATGATGGCAAAGAAGGGCGGACACCTGGCGGGGGCGGGCTCCGTCTCGTGGATATTCGAAAAAAAGGGATTGATTTCCGTTTCCAGGGCCGCGGTTGATGAGGAGAAGCTCTTCGATCTCGCCATAGATGCCGGCGCGGAGGATATCAAGGCGGAGGACGGTGATTTCTACGAGGTTATCACCGCTCCGTCCGACTTTGAAGCGGTCAAGAAGGCGTTGGAGGATAACAGCGTTGTCCTGGAGGTTGCCTCGATCACGTCGATTCCTAAAAATACTGTCAAGCTCGACGAACAGCAGGCGGCCTCCGTTCTCTCTCTCGTGAACGCCCTCGAGGAGCTCGACGACGTCCAGAATGTCCATGCCAACTTCGATATCCCCGATGAAATCCTGGAGCGTCTGAGCCGGGAACAGTAGAACTCCATGCGAGTAATTGGAATCGATCCCGGGAGCCGCGTTACGGGATACGGCATTATCGAAGGAGAAGGAGATAACCTCAAGCTGGTCGCCTTCGGCGTGATAAGGGCCGATCCGCACGCGACCCTTTTGGAAAGGTACATCAAAATCTACGAGGAGGTAAAAGTGATTATCGGGAAATACGCTCCCGGGGAGGCGGCCGTGGAGTCCATCTTTTTCTGCAAGAACGCCAGTTCGGCGATCAAACTGGGCGAGGCGCGTTCCGTTGCCATGCTCGCCGCGGGACGCTCGGGGCTCAAGGTTAGCGAGTACGCGCCGAAGAGGGTTAAACAGGCAGTCACGGGCGTGGGGACGGCGCACAAGTCCCAGGTTCAACACATGGTCAAACAAATCTTGAAGCTCGATGAGGTTCCCAAGCCGGCAGACGCGTCCGACGCCATAGCGATCGCCCTTTGCCACATATTCACGAAAAAGAGGACGCCCCGGTGATATCGTTCGTTAAGGGAAAGCTGGTGAGGGTGAAGCCGACCGAGGTGGTCGTCGAGGCGGGAGGGATAGGCTACCGCGTCAACATTCCCCTCAGCACTTTCGAGAAGCTGCCCGAGGCCGGGGAAAATGTGACCCTTCTCACGCACCTGCACGTAAAAGAGGATTCCCACACCCTTTACGGATTCCGGACGGATGAGGAGAGGGAGGTCTTCCGCACCATCATAGGCGTCTCGGGAGCAGGCCCCAAGATGGCCCTGGCGATCCTGAGCGGAATAAGCACGGAGGGTTTCAAATCGGCGCTGATCGAGGGATCGACGGAGGTCCTGCGCACAATACCGGGGGTCGGCAAGAAGACGGCTGAAAGATTGATCGTGGAGCTCCGCGACAAGTTCGGGAAGGCGGGCGTCACTCTCGCGGCAGCAGGGGGTCGCGAGACCGACGAGGAGGGGCGGCGGGCGAACGACGCCATGCTGGCCTTGATCTCCCTGGGGTATAAACGAAAAGCTGCATACAAAGCCATCACGGAGGCCCTTAAAGCATCCGGCGGGGAACTCGACGTCAGGGAGCTTATCCGTAAAGCGCTCAAGCACGTCTAAATGGACGTGAAATAATCAAACACCAAGAAACAAGATGCAAAGAAGATACAAGATACAAGAAACAAGATACAAATAATTACCAATGACCAAATAATCAATAACCAAACTGTTTGGGTATTGGAGTTTGAATATTGGGATTTGTTTGGTTATTGTATCTTGTATCTTGGTTATTATTACTTATTGAGCTATCGTTTGGGAAATTGCGCCCTGGAAAAGGACGAGTTAAGAGTGACTGAACGGTTTATCACTGATACGCTTCACGAGAAGGAGACGCCCCTCGACAGGACGCTCCGGCCGAAGACCTTCGAAGACTTCGTGGGCCAGGACAAGGTAAAGGAGCGCCTGAAGATATTTATCCAGGCCGCCCTGGAGCGAAACGAGTCCCTCGATCACGCCCTCTTCTTCGGGCCTCCCGGCCTCGGCAAAACCACCCTGGCGTATATCATAGCCGGCGCTATGGGCTCCAGTATCAAGTCGACGTCCGGCCCGGTGCTCGAGAGGCCCGGAGACCTGGCGGGGCTCCTCACCAATCTCGAGACGGGAGACGTGCTCTTTATCGACGAGATTCACCGCCTGAACCACGTCGTCGAGGAGTATCTCTATCCCGCGATGGAGGATTTCAAGCTGGATATCATCATCGACCAGGGGCCGAACGCCAGGTCGATCCGGCTGGATCTGCCGCAATTCACCCTCATCGGCGCGACGACCCGGAGCGGCCTCCTCACCTCTCCCCTCAGGTCGCGCTTCGGCATGAGCGAGCGGCTGGATTATTACTCGCCGGAGGACCTCAAGCAGATCACGCTCAGATCGGCGGCCATCCTCGGCGCGGTTATCGACGAGGCGGGGGCCGGCGAGATCGCCGGAAGGAGCAGGGGGACGCCCAGGATAGCGAACTGCCTCCTCAAACGTGTGCGGGACTACGCGCAGGTTAAAGCCGATAACAAAATAACGGTTGAGGTTGCCGACGCGGCCCTCTCCATGCTCGACGTCGATGAGCGGGGCCTGGACGAGATGGACAAGCGGATACTGAGGACGATAGTGGAGAAGTTCAGCGGGGGGCCTGTGGGCGTCAACACTCTGGCGACGGCCGTCGGCGAGGAGCGGGATACCATTGAGGAGGTCTACGAACCATACCTTATTCAGCAAGGCTTCATCAAACGCACGCCGAGCGGGAGGAAGGCCACGCCGCTATGCTACGAGCTCTTCGGTAAGAAGGCGCCGCCTGCGAACCAGTCCGAATTGTTTTAACCCTTTGTACTAAAGAAAATTAGACAGGATTAACAGGATTGACATGATTATCAGAAGAAAAATTTCTCCTTCTACGTCCCCGTAACCACCTGCATCCTCATCAGCGCAATACTCACCGTTATCCACCTGTTTTTCCAAAGATAAAAACAAGTGTCCACGAATTTCACTAATTTTCACAAATTCAAATAATATAACCGCAGAGATGCAAAGGATGAAAAAAATACTGAAATTAAACCGCAGATTATACGGATTAAACGGATTATAAGATCATGGACAAGCCATTGAATAAATATCGCCACCTCGTTATCTGTCTCGTCGTTGCCGCTTGCGTAGTACCACCCGTCTATTGTTCAATTTATAGTGAGCATTCAGTAATGTTGAGCGCTATAGGAGGACTGCTATCGCTGCTTTTATTCCCGGTGGGGTATGGATTAGGCGTGTTCGTAATCGGCATTCAGACGAAAAATCCTGCTTGCTCAAAGAAACTATTAGATTCATTTTGCAGGCTTTGTTTCTTATTCTTTGGAATAGGTTCTGTTTGTTTGGCACTTCTTGTTCCTATTTTCGGGATATTAACGGGAACCCACCAGGATATGTTCATAAACGCGGCACCAGGGGGTTTGGGAATCGCTTGTGCTGCCTATAAGATTCGCAGGAAATATATAGTAGTAAATGCCGATAGGAAATGAGTTAGAACCAAGAATATTACGAGGGCCGCGGAGAAAAAAATATACTCTTTCTCTAATTCGTGAAAATTAGTGAAATTCGTGGACGATTTTTTTGTTTTTTGAAATCTGTTAAATCCGTTTAATCCGTGGTTATTTTTTGTTTTTTAGAAAGATGATGACTCAGAAGCTCAAGACTGATCTTTTCGACTATGACCTTCCGGCGGAGATGATAGCCCAGTTCCCCGCGGAGAAGAGGGAGGAGTCGAAGCTCCTCGTATATCACAGGAGGCAGGAAAATATCGAGCACCGGACTTTCAGTGATATTCTCCAGTATCTGCAAAAGGGGGATGTCGTGGTGCTCAACAACACGAAGGTCATCCCCGCCCGGCTTATGGGGAGGAAGGCTGGAAGCGGTGGGAAGGTGGAGCTGCTCCTCCTGAAGGAAACAGGCCCCGGCAGATGGGAGGCCCTCTGCAAGCCCGGTGCCAGGGTGCGCGCCTCTACAGAGTTGGAATTCCCCCGGGGCATACGTGCCACCGTCGAATCCGCACACAATGGCATATACACTATTAACTTCTTGAACGATAGTGTATTAGATGCACTTATTGAAGAAAGTGGTTTAGCTCCTTTGCCTCCATATATCAAGAGGAAGAGCGAGGAGGCCTTGAGGCTTAGAAAATTCGATATCGACCGCTACCAGACGGTCTATGCCAGGAAGAGGGGGGCCATAGCCGCCCCCACGGCGGGCCTCCATTTCAGCAGGGATATCCTCGATTCTCTAACCGGAAAGGGTGTGAGGACGGTCGAAATCACGCTCCACGTGGGCATCGGGACGTTCAGGCCCGTTAAGGCGGAGTACGTGGAAGACCACAGGATGGACAAGGAGACTTACGACATTCCGACTGATGCGGCGAATAAAATCAACGGGGCTCGAAGCGGAGGGAGCAGGGTCCTTGTAGTGGGGACAACGGCTGTCAGGGCCCTCGAGTCCGTCGCCCTCCGGGACGGTACAATCGAGGCAGGAGAGGGATCGACTTCCCTGTTCATCTACCCGCCGTACCCGTTCAGAATCGCAGAGAACCTTCTGACCAACTTCCACCTCCCGGGATCGACGCTGATCTTGATGCTGGCGGCGCTTGTGGGCAGGGAGAAGATACTGGAGCTTTATGAAATAGCGAAAAAAGAGGGCTACCGTTTCTACAGCTACGGCGACGCCATGCTGGTGTTGAACGACTAGGCTCTCCCTGCAAGTATCTGGATAAAACCACAGAGGACACGGAGAGCACGGAGAAATTTATAGTAAATTGCCGCTCTTATTATCCAATACACTCCGTGTTCTCCGTGTCCTCCGTGGTAAGAAATAGGTACAGGCCTATCCACTAAGGTATAATCACTCCAAAAACAAGATTAACGGGACTGGTGACATGAGCTTCGAGGTACTTGTAAAAGACAAAACGACCCGCGCACGTAGGGGGAGGCTGGAGACTCCCCACGGCGTCATCGAGACGCCCGTCTTCATGCCGGTGGGGACGCAGGGGACGGTCAAGACCCTTACCCCGGAGGAGCTCAAAGAGGTCGGGGCCGAAATAATCCTCGGCAACACCTACCACCTCTCCCTCCGCCCCGGGATAGATATCATCCGGCTTGCCGGCGGGCTCCACGAGTTCATGCACTGGGACGGGCCCATCCTTACGGACAGCGGCGGTTACCAGGTTTTCAGCCTCTCCCGTCTTAGAAAGATCACGGAAGAAGGCGTCGCCTTCCGGTCGCATATCGACGGCTCCCCTCACTTCATAGGCCCCGGGGAGGCGATGGCCTACCAGCAGGCCTTCGGCTCGGACATCATGATGGTTTTCGACGAGTGCGGGCCGTATCCATGCGAGCTCGACTACGCGCGCCGCTCGACCGATCTCACGCTGAAATGGGCCCTTCACTGCAAGAGGCTCCACGACAACAGGGACCAGATGCTCTTCGGTATCGTCCAGGGAGGCACCTTCAGGGACCTGCGGCGTAGATGCGCGGAAGAGCTTGTCGATATCGGCTTCGACGGCTACGCGATAGGCGGGTTGAGCGTGGGGGAGCCCAGGGACCTTACATGGGAGATCACGGATCTCACCGCATCCCTTCTCCCGGAAGACAGGCCGCGTTACTTCATGGGGTTCGGGAAGCCCGACGAAATGATGGACGCCATCGCCCTCGGCGTTGATATGTTCGACTGCATCATTCCGACAAAGTGCGGGCGGACGGGAACGGCTTTTACTTTATCGGGGAAGGTCGTGGTCAAGAACAGCGCCTACCGGGAGGATATGAGGCCGATAGATCCAGGATGCTCCTGCTACGTGTGCAGGAACTACTCGAGGGCCTACATAAGGCACCTCTTCAACACGGGTGAAATCCTGGCCTTGAGGCTTGTGTCATTCCACAACCTGCATTACTATATGAGCCTCATCACGGAGGCCAGGAGAGCGATCTCCTCGGGTGAGTTTGAGAGCTTCAGGAGAAAAGTGCACGCACAATATAAGGATAGTTCACTGACAGCAGCGCGGGAGTAGTTATAAATCAATTCGCTTCTCATCTGATAAATTCGAGAGCTAAGCGAGCCAATTTACAAGAAGGAGACTGCAGATGGATTTTATAATATTCGCCATGGGACAACCTCCGGGCGGCGGGGGAGAGGGGGGCGGTATCGGTTCTTACCTCCCGATGTTCGCCATTATCATCGTCATCTTCTACTTTCTCATCATGCGGCCCGAGCAGAAGAAGAAGAAAGAGGTACAGGCGATGGTGAGCAACCTGAAGAGGGGCGACAAGGTCGTCACCTCCAGCGGTATCATCGGGATTATCGCAGGGGTCAAAGAAGACACGGTTATGGTCAAAGTGGCCGACAACGTTAAAATAGAGATTCTCCGCAACAATATATCCCGGGTTCTTGATAAAAATGAGTCAAAGTCCTCCTGATCGAGTTATCCTCAAGACGGTTATAGAAGACCCCACGGTCCAGTCTCTCCTCGATGCGACAGATTCAGCCATGGGCGCCCTCGGCTACACGGAGCACGGCAGGCGGCACGCCAAGATGACCGCCAGCGGGGCGCGCCGTATCCTGGCCGACCTGGGGCATGAAGAGAGGATCGCCGAGCTGGCGGCGATAGCGGGGTACCTCCACGACATAGGCAACCTGATCAACAGGGAGAACCACGCCCTGACGGGAGCCCTGATGGCGCAGGATCTACTGAAAAGGCTCGGGATGTGCGAAGAGGAGTTATTCCAGGTAATGGGAGCGATCGGGAACCACCAGGAGGAGAACGGCAGCCCCATAAGCGCCACATCCGCTGCGCTCATCCTGGCTGACAAGATAGACGTTCACAGGGGGCGCGTCAGGGGCCGCCGGGTCATTGAATTTGACAAGCACGACAGGGTAAACTACTCCGTCGACCGGTCGATCATACACATCGATGCCGGCAAGAAGGTCATTACCTATGAGCTGTCAATAGATACGGAGTTATCCCAGGTCATGGAGTACTTCGAGATATTCATGTCAAGGATGGTGATAAGCCAGAGGTCCGCCGCTTTCCTCAAGTGCAAGCTCGCCATGATAATAAACGGCGCAAAACTGCTTTAACGAAAGAAGATTTTTAACCCGCGGATTTAACTGATTAAGCTGATTTAAAATTAGGTTGATTTTTATTAGTGAATTGCCTATCCCCGTTAATCTTCAACTGAAAGATAATCCGTATAATCCGCATAATCAGCGGTTAATATTCTTCATCCATGGATAATCTGAGCTGGATAAGGGTAAGCAGTCGATGAAAGGTGAAAAAATGAAGAAGCGAACAATACAGCGTCCCGGACGGGCGAAAATCAAGACAGGCAAGGCTTTAAAAAAGGAACTCCGCCTCAAGGTCTGGGTCATTGCGGCTGTTATCGCTATATTCACCCTCTATCTCTATCCGACGGCGAGATGGGCCTCCCTTACCAAGGAGATCCAGGAAGAGCTCTCCGAGAAGTGGAAAAAGATGGACGCCGAGATTGTCGACAGGCCCTTCCTGGAGAGGCTGATATACAAGGCCGGGAAGTCCATCACGGGCAACAAGAGCCAGGTCCTGAACCTCGGCCTGGACCTCAAAGGGGGTATGTACGTTGTGCTCGAGGTGGACATGGACAAAGCCATAAGGACCACCGCCATCGAGAACATGAGGACATACTCAAAGGACCTGGAGGATAAAAAACTTCCCTTTATCGATGTCGCCCTTCTCGACAGTAACGCGAGCCTCATAACATTCGAATCGCTGGATGAAAGGGACGCGGCTTTCAAGAATATCACGAAGGGGGGAGTACGGAAGGATTTGATCAAGGTCGCGGATAACCCGCCTGCCATCGAGATAACGCTGGGCGACGAGGTCAGGAAGAACATCGCGAGGAACGCTATCGACCAGGCCCTTATAATTATTCGGAACCGGGTCGACGCGCGCGGTCTGACGGAGCCGCAGATACAGCAGCAGGGGCTCAACAAGATCATAGTCTCGCTGCCGGATATCCAGGACCCGGAAGAGGCCCTGGATATGATCGGAAAAACGGCCCTCCTGGAGTTCAAGCTGGTCGCCCCCTCCAGGGACATGAAAAACATCATCCGCCGCATCGACACCGTCCGCGAAATATCCCCGTATATCATTACCAAGGATCAGGTTACCCAGGAAAACGTCCCCTATACGGCGCTCCTCGTAAAGAAAGAGAAGATTCCCATCGTGGAGGAGATGCTCGCGGATCCCGAGGTCCGGGAGCTCATCCCGAAGAAGTACGCCTTCTACTGGAGCATGTGGGAGGTGCAGGAGGATGTCGGAAAGTTCAAATACCTCTGGCTCCTCGACAGGGAGCCTTCGATAAAGGGAATAAACCTCCAGGCCGCGTGGGTGGACAGGGACCAGATGATGAGGCCCGTCATCAACCTCAAGCTCGACACGGTGGGCCAGAAGAAGCTCAGGATCCTGTCGATCGATGCCGTTAAGAAGCTCAAGAGGCGGGAGAACCCGCAGACAACGAGGCTTGCCATAGTCCTCGACGATGTCGTCAACTCCGCCCCCTTCGTCAGGGAGAGGCTCTCGGGTGCAACCTCGGTTATCACGGGCAACTTCACGCTCAAGGAGGCGAACGACCTCAAGATCACACTGGAGACGGGCGCACTGCCCGCGCCGGTAAAGATCGCAGAGAACAGGACCGTCGGCCCGGCACTGGGAAGGGACTCCGTGAGGAGGGGTATTCAGTCCGCAATTCTGGGTCTCGTCTGCGTATTGGTATTCATCGTTTTTTATTACCGTCGCGCCGGCGTAATTGCCGACTTCGCCCTCTGTCTCAACATCCTCATAGTGCTGGGCGCCCTGCGGGCGCTCAACGCGACGCTGACTCTTCCGGGCATAGCGGGAATCATCCTCACCATAGGCATGTCCGTGGACGCAAACGTCCTGATATACGAGCGGATAAGGGAGGAGCTCGCGCAGGGCAAAAAAATCAGGACGGCGATAGCCAACGGCTACAAGAAAGCGTTGATGACGATTATCGACGCCAACGTCACCACGTTCATCACTGCCCTGATCCTCTACATCATAGGGACGGGGCCGATCAGGGGATTTGCCATTACCCTTATGCTCGGTATCTGCGGGTCCATGTTCACGGCCCTCTTCGTAACGAGAACCATCTTCGACCTTCTCGTGGCAAGGGGGAAAATCACGACGCTGAAGATGCGGCATATCCTGACCAAGCCGAACTTCGACTTCCTCGGAAAGAGAAAGCTGGCCTACACGGTCTCGGTAGTTCTCATCGTCGTGGGCATGGCGACCTTTGTCAGGAACGGGAAGGAAAACCTCGGAATAGACTTCAATGGGGGGATACTCGAGCAGGTCCGCTTCGCGCAGCCGGTGTCCCTCGAATCCATACGGTCCAGCCTCAAGCGGTTCGGCCTGGGGAAGGCGCAGATCCAGCATCTGGGCACGGAGGAGGATGTCTTAATCAGGGCGGACACGGGAAGCGAAAAGGATGTCCTGGAAGCTCTGCGCAGCGTCTCGGGAGGGGAGAAGTCGTTCGAGATAATGCGGAGCGAGCAGGTCGGCCCCACGGCCGGTAAGGCCCTGAGAATAAAGGCGATCCAGGCGATCGTCGCGGCGCTTATGTGCGTCATTGCCTATATCTGGTGGCGATTCAGGCACATCGAGTACGGGCTCGCCGCCGTCGTAGCCCTTGCTCACGATGTACTGATTACGGTGGGTATCTTTGCCATCACGGGGAGGGAGATAAACCTCCCGATAGTCGCGGCACTGCTCATGATCGTCGGCTACTCACTCAACGATACCATCGTGATATTCGTGAGAATACGGGAGGACCTCAAGCTGATGAAGGGGTCCGATTTCAGGACGGTCATCAATACCAGTATCAACCAGACGCTTTCCAGGACAATCCTGACGTCCCTCACGACGCTCGCGGTTGTCGTCTGTCTCTACCTGCTCGGCGGGGAAGTGATAAACGACTTTGCCTTTGCCCTTATGATAGGTGTAATAGTGGGAACCTACTCCTCGATCTACGTCGCCAGCCCGCTGCTGCTGCTGTGGCGCAGGGGTGAGAAAGCTAGGGCTTGACCAGCTTGCCCGCCTTGATGCACTTGGCGCAGACCTTGATTCTCCGGGGGGTCCCATCGACAACGGCCCGCACCGTTTGAAGGTTCGGGAGAAATCGTCTCTTGGACACACCCGTTATCCGGCGCCCGACGCCGCCCTTCTTCTTGGCAAGTCCCCGTCTTGCGATACTGCGCCCGGCAACAGGCTTCTTGCCGCAGAAATAGCATACTTTAGCCATATAATTATCTTCCTTTCTTGAAAGACGCGACGAAATTATACCATAGGGTCCCTGCAGTCAACGTTAAAATAAGTGGTTCAGGTATCCTGTCACTTTTAAACTTACCTGGCGGCTTTGTGTCTCAGAGTCTACGGGGCGCATATATTGACCTTATTTCCCCGATAATTTATGCTAATATCGGTTTAATATATACTTAAGTTTATATTGAACCAATATCATGGAATAAAATGCGTGCCAAGCTGATTATAAACCCCGTTGCCGGCAATTGGAGAAGAAGGCGCAAGCTCCCGCTGATCAAAGAGAAGCTGGGAAGCGCCGGTTTCGTGCTCGATGAATTTGTTACAGGGAAAAGAGGCGACGCCGGCGAGGAGGCCGCCAGGGCCGCACGGGAAGGCTACGATATTGTCATCCCGGCGGGCGGGGACGGCACGATCAACGAGTGCATCAATGCCCTCCATGGAACGCAAACATGCCTCGGGCTCGTTCCGCTTGGAACGGCAAATACGCTCCTCCAGGAAATCGGGATACCGCAGGACGCCGACCGTGCCTGCGACGTGATCATCGGGGGAACAAGGCTGCCGATCGACCTGGGGATTGCCGGGGACAGGTACTTTGCCACAATGGCGGGCGCAGGTTTCGATGCGCGGACTGCCCACCGGGTTCGCGGGAGAGTCAAAAAGCACCTTGGAATAGCCGCATATCACCTGATGGCCTGGCTCACATGGCTGAACTACAAGACGTTTACAATGTCCGTTCAGCTCGATGGGGACCGCCGGACGGAGGGGTGCCTCGTCATAATTTGCAACTCGGGCCGCTACGGGGGAAGATACTACATAGGTCCGGATGCCAGCATAGTGGACGGACACCTCGACGTTCTGGTCCTCGAAAAGAACAGCAAGTACAGCATCCTCGAGGGTGCTATCAATCTCCTCAAGGGAAAAATAGAGGATACCGATGGCATCAAATTCTACAAAGCCCGGGAAGTCACCGTCAGCCCGCCCGGAAGCAGGGAGGTGCTCGTACAGGCCGACGGCGACCTTACCGGTGTTCTCCCTATGGACTTCAGGATCAAACCCGGGGCGGTCACTGTGATGGCCCCCCCGGAGGATAAAATATGACAGGCGTGGCCCTCATCATAATCATCCCGATGCTCTTCCTGGACTCGGTCTTCGACGGCACGATATTCGAGAAGCAGGAAAAACCCCCGGAAGAGCCGGGCGAGTTATGCGCGCTGATGTACGGCAAGGTTATGAGCCTCCACCAGGCCGCGCGGCGGGCTACAAAGGCGGGCGAGCAACGCTTCGCCCTTAACAACTATTACAAGGCGCTCATGGTATTGAAAAATATCCGGGCGGTGAAACCAGACTGGAATGCCGCCACCGTCGATTCAAAGATAGAGCATTACGATCGGCTGGTTGAACAACTGGAGACCTCTATTGAGGAGCAGGAGCGGGTTTACAAGAAGGAGCGTGCCCGGCTCCAGGGCAATATTGAAAAAAATCCGAATAAACCACGACCGCATGTTGAGATGGCGGATTTCCACTTCAACCACGGGAAAGTCAGCTCGGCGGAGAAAGAGCTGAAGCGGGCTATTGATCTTGAGAGCGAAGACGCGGAGACAAGGATAAAGCTCGGTAATTCTTACGAAGCCCAGGGGGATTACGAAAGGGCTATTGCCGAATATAGGACTGCAATCAGGATGGATCCTTCGTCCGCCCAGGGACACTATAACCTCGGCGCCGCTTACTTCGCGACGAGCAAGCTCAAAACGGGAGCCAGTACGGCTCGAAGGGCCAGCCAGGCGAACCCACAGGCTGTCGTGGCGTTGAAAAGGGCCATTGAGTTCGACCCGGAGCATGTCGATGCCTATATCAGCCTGGGCATGGTCTACAACCGGCAGAAGCAGCACAAGTTTGCCCTCGCGGCCTTTAAAAAAGCGCTGATGCTCGAGCCCGACAACCCTGTTGTCAATTACAACATAGGAAGTACTTATTGCTCCCTGCTGAACTTCGTAAATGCGACCAACTACATGAATAGGGCCGCAACCCAGGTAGGCCGGGATACGCCGATGGGCAAGAGCATTAGAAAGCAGATAACTGAGCTCCGCAGGTACAATCTCAAGGGGCAGGAGGGTCGAGGTTACAGGGACAGGTCAAGGATGTTAATATATAAGGGCCGTTCGGTCAGCGGGCCGAAGTTCAGGAGATGGAGAAGGAGGAGAGACAGATGGGCAAAAGACTACAAACAGCAATATCTATAGCCGGGATCGTATTATTCGCCATATATACGTGTAGCCGCGTGGCGGCTGAAGACGGGCCCAAGGAGATGTACAAGGCCTCCTACAAGAGCCTTCTGGAGGGCGAGATGGCGCAGGCGGCGCAGGACAGCGAAAAGGCCGCCGTGAAGTGGGACGAGGCTCTGGAGAAGCTGAGGGAGCTTCAGAAAGCCCACCCGGACTGGAACCGGCTGCTTGTCGAGTCGAAGATCCGGGAGTGCGAGGCGGCGCTGCGGAAGGAAAAGGGGGACCAGCCATCAAAGACTGTTAAAATACCTGAAAGCGGCGAGAAGAAGCCGGCGGCCCTTGAGAAAAAGCCAAGCGAGATTGAGCAGCACCTTGCCGCTGGAAATGAGCTCGCGGGAGCAAAGAAATACGAGGAGGCCATAGCAGAGTACGAGAAGGCCCTGTCAATCGATCCGAATTGCGGCATTGCTTACGTGAACACAGCCGCGTGTTATGAATCCATGGACAAGGATGATGATGCCGTCAGGGTGCTGAAAAAGGCCATCCAGAACGAACCCGACTACGCGAGAGCTCACTTCAATCTGGGAAGGATCTACCTCAAGAAAGACATGATCGATATGGCCGTCTCTGAATACCGCGGAGCCCTCAAAGCGAATCCGGACGATCCCGAGGCCCACTGGGAGATAGCCGGCATGTATTTCATGATAAAGAAGCTTGACGACTCCATCAAGCATTACGACAGGGCGGCTGAACTGTTCGGTGAGACCACTCCTGAAGGACTTGAGGCGATACGGAACTCCGAGAAGATCAAGCTGCTGAAGAAGGAGATGGGCGTCAAATAATTCGTACTGCGTATCGCGTTCTGCGTCTTACTTCCGCCGGTACTCTTCCGTGTAGTGTGGGTAAAATAGAATTTATTGGTGCGCCAGCGAAACCAACCAGTGGCCACAAAGGCACCAAGACACAAAGTAAAAAACGCTCTACAATAATAACCCTCTCTCCTTGGTGTCTTCGTGCCTTGGTGGCAGATATTTATTTTCTGTTTGCCACTGGTAAACGGATCTATACATACCAAAATAGCAGGGAAGAGAGCCCGCTTATTTAATCGTCATAACAGTCAATACATTTGATGGTAGAATAACGGGGCCATGAATTTCCCGGTCACGAATAAGAAAAGAGAGGACCTCCTCGAGAAAATGCGGAAGCTGGGTATCAGGGAGGAGGACATCCTCGAAAAATTTGTCCGCTCCAGCGGCAGGGGAGGGCAGAAGGTCAACAAGACCTCGACCTGCGTCTATCTCAAGCACCTTCCCACCGGCGTCGAGGTGAAGATGCAGCGTGAGCGCTCCCAGGCGCTGAACCGCTTCCTTGCGAGGAGGCTCCTCGCCGACAAGATAGAGCGGATAATCTTCAAGAAGAGGAGCGCGGAGGAGCAGAGGCGGGCGAAGATCCGCCGCCAGAAGAGGCGTCGCTCGAGGCGAGCCAAGGAAAAAATGCTGGTCGAAAAAAAGAAGCGCTCCATCAAGAAGATGATGCGCGCCAGGCCCACGGTTGACGAATAACCTGGAGCGGCATCTTAGAAACTAAATTTTTTGCCTCTATACTTAGAGCGGTATGATTTGATTTGGGTGACCTTCATATTCTCATATTGGAAGCTGTGCCTGATGACCTTTTTTGCACTGTAGTAGCGGTAGCCCAGGATACTTCGGACTCTTTTCTTGCTGTCTCCGATAGCAATACCGCTCACCTTGCCCTCGAAGGGCTCCGAGGCCACGATTCCAAGGGCGCTGTTCGCAGCCAACAGGACGTACAGGCCGTCGTAGATAAGATACTGCATATGATACTTATCAGTGAGCGCTTGCTTTTTTACTAATCCTGTTTTCCACACTTTCTTTTCCTCCACAATAAGCCTGTCCCCGCTGTCAATCGGTTCGCCGAGGTACCTGATAAACTTCGACTTGGGATCGCCGATATTGAAGTTGTGCTGCTTTTTCCCGCCGGTTCCTTCGGAACCTGCGGGTGCCTCTGAGGCGGGAACTTTCTCCGGGACCGACTTCACTTCCTCAAGGTCTATTATTTCCAGTTTCCCGACGGCGTCGTCACTCAACGTAATTTTTTCAAGCGATCGCACTCCCCCCATGGGGCGGATGAAATAGAGCTCATCGTTCCCCTCGAGCTTAATTACCTGGCCCAGGAATTTCCCCTTGTAAATTATCGGATAGCTTCCCGGTTCCAGCTTCTTTAGTGATATAAGCTTCTCTTTTTCTACTAGTATTTGCGCCATGGCAAACTTGGTCTTAGGCGATTTAATACCGTATATCATCTCGACACGGGTGAAGGGGTCACCGATACTCACACCGTTAAGCATCTCTGCGCAAGGCGCTTTCATCTCGACCGAGCAAAGACACCCTTTTTTATTAAAGCTCAGTTCCAATCCCGGATAGAGGAGCTTTCCCTCCTCTGTCCTTTGAGGGTGACCCAGCGATGCTGCGACGGCCTCCTTTGAAGCACCAATCTCAATTTTGATGCCCTCCTTCCTGCCGGAAACTTTCGCCAGACCAGTACGGCACTCCTCTATCTGTTTTTGGATCGCCTTCGGATTGAAATTCCGGAAATTCTCCGCAATCAGCACGAAGTCCGAAAGGGCCTGGGCGTACCCGTGCAATGCTTTCTCTTCATCGCCTTCATGCTGCAGTCTTTTTGCTGCCTGCAGCTTCAGATAGGCCGACCGGTAGCCGTCGGTTTGGAGGCGGCGCGCTTCCTGCGTTATGTAGTCCCGGAAGTCATCTTCCAAAGCGGCGGAGTCTTTCCACTGCGGATAGTAGGAGCCCAGAATCGAGGTAAAGCCCTTGTTAGAATGCACCAGGGCGCGGGCTAATTTGAAAAAGTCTCCCGGCTCATTCTGTCTCTCGATGAGAAGCTTCACCAGTATCTCGGACTGGTCGTAAAATATCTGGTTTTTCTCGTACGATGCCGGGTAATTTCTTCTCGGAAGTTGCCCTATTTTAAAGAGCTTTTTCTGCTTCATCGCAGCATTGACCGTGCAGACGGCTTCCTTGAAGGAATCCTTTTCCTGGTATTGTGCGTAGCCCTCGTTGAACCAGAGTGGAATAGAGACTTTTTTGCCCGGGTTGAGAAAAATCGGAAGGACGAGGTGGGCAAGCTCATGGGGGAGCACCCTGTCATGGAGGTGAGAGCTCTCGAACGTGCAGAGGGCATGGTAGTCCTTCCACCTGTCCCTGATAACGAACCCGCCCATGTGACTGATATTGTTGGAGCCGGCGAGCGTGCTTGCCTGAAGGATGAATTTAAAGCGGTCTTTCCAGACGAAGACGAGACACTTCTTCCCGAGGAGCCTTTGGTTCAGCTGCTCGAGCATTCCGGAGTAAGCTTTCTTAATGCTCGCCAGGGTCGCCTCGGCGAGCTCATCGTCCGTGGCATAGACGGTGAACGTGCCGTCCCAGGCGATGCCCTCGAGGCCCATCTTCTTAGCCCTCTGATCAAATTCATGGGCTATCCCGGTTGCGGGGAACAAAACGGCAATGAGTAAGGCCGCTAGAACTGCATGTGAATATTTCATTACGGAGTGATAAGCCATATTACAATTTTACCTTATTTCCATATTTCCATATTCTTTTTTCTTAGTGCCTTCGTGCCTTTGTGGCAGGTAAATAGGATGATATAATGTTGATACTATAATCTTTCTCTCAGGAGGAAATCATGACGATGGGTAAAAGCCTGCTGGCTATCATCTTTATCTTTATATGCAGCACGGTGGCATGGGTCGTTCTCGGGACTACTGTTGTTGTCAGGACGCACGAGCAGGACACTAAGCTGAAAAGGGCCGTGGGCCGGCTGTGGGGGAACGCCCAGAGACAGAAGGCTCCGACGGTCTCATACGACGCGAAAAACAAGGGCGAAGACCCCGGCCGGCATTTCCTCCCTCTCGATAAAAGCGATATCACGGTGGGCCTCGACCTCGAGCATCGTAAAAAGGGCCTTCTATGGTACTCCACATACCGCGTCGCCTTTTCCGGAAAGTACCGCGTGCTGAATTCCACGAAGAGAAGGCGGGATATTATCTTCAAATATTCTTTTCCTGCGAAGGACGGGATCTATGACAACTTCATGCTCGTTATTGACGGTGAGGGGATAGAGGACTATGAGGTCAGGGAAGGGGTCATAGTGAAGAAACTCAAACTTGGAAGGGGAGAGGCCGCAGACATCGAGATAAGCTACGTGTCGCGGGGGCTGGACGAGTGGTGGTACGTCTTCGGTCCGGAAGTAAGCCGGGTCAAGGACTTCGCACTCACGATAAATACGGATTTCGAGAAGATCGACTTCCCCGAGAAGAGCATTTCGCCTACCTCCAAGGAGGAGACGAAGGGGGGCTGGGAGCTGACGTGGGAGTACACTAATCTCCTCTCCGGTGTCCAGATCGGCCTGGAGATGCCCCGCAAGCTTAACCCGGGACCGTTCGTGAGCAGGGTCAGCTTCTTCGCTCCCGTATCCCTTTTCCTCTTCTTTTTTCTCCTTTTCATTATCACGGCCGTGAAGAGGATAGACATTCACCCCATGAACTACTTCTTCCTGGCCGGCGCCTTTTTCAGCTTCCACCTGCTGATGGCCTATCTTGTTGACCACGTATCGATCCATAGAGCTTTCGCGATAAGCTCCGTGGTCTCTATTTTTCTCGTAATCTCCTACATGCGCCTTGTCGTGGGGCCGGGTTTCGCCTTCTTCACGACCGGCATATCGCAGTTCGTCTACCTCGTCCTCTTCTCGTATGCCTTCTTCCTCGAGGGGTTCACGGGCCTCTCTATCACTGTTTGCTGCATCGTGACATTGTTCATTGTCATGCAGCTTACGGGGCGCGTGAACTGGGGCGAGAAGTTCCGGTCCTGATGCTGCCACCGTTTTCCCGTCCATCGAAGGAGGAATGGAAACCGCTGAAGGCACGGAAAAACGGCTATTTAATAAGTTAGTATCGTTCAAAAGGTTCGGCATTTTGCCATTATATACGAATTCCTCCCCCTTGATGGGGGAGGTTAGGTGGGGGTGAAAAAGCAATTACTCGTATCTCTTACAGGTTAAACAGGAACGAATAAGGACATTAAAGCCCCCTCCCCTTAATCTCCTTCGGCAAGCGCCGGACGTTCCGCCCTCCCCCGTTGGGGAGGGGAAATATGGTTATGGCATTTACCGTAACTCTTGAACGTTACCAATACATTACTATCGCAGGCTGAAGCCTGTGGCTACCGCAATTTTACCGTTAAAAGGCATCGTGAATAGAGATGGACGGGTGGTTTGAATTATCTGGACGATATAGTCCCTAGCAGATTATTCTTATGAACATGAAACATCGCCTACAAAAGAACAAGTTCAAGATATTTTTTCTCTTTTTAATCACTTTTTTGATCGTCGAGCCCCTGGAGACTCCGATAATCGACGCCACATTGGGCTTTATTCTCATCCTGGCCTTTTCTTTCAGCCCGTATTTCATATCACCCGGTAAAGGAACTTTTGCCTTAGCTTTGTCGGCCATCTTTCTTTGTATTTGTATCGACATATTCCCCCTAAATTGCGCGCCGGATATTGTACGGTCTGCACTGCAGGTTATCGGGGTGTTGATATATTTTGTAATTATCTCGTACATATTCTGGTATACAATCAGCAGCGAGGTCGTCTCCACGGACTTGATTTTTCTCAGCCTTACCGGCTATTTCCTGATCGGCATCGGCTTCTACCTGGCATATGATGTTCTACAGGACCTGGGATTGATAGTGTTCAAGCCGAAGCTGATCCTCAGCAAGGACGAGTTGCTTTATTTCAGTTATACCGCCCTTGCAACCCTGGGTTTCGGAGATTTCGTGCCGGTGACCGACATGGGGAGGCGCTTGGCCAACGTGGAGTCGTGTCTGGGTGTCCTGTACGTAGCGGTCTTCATCGGCCGTCTTATCGGCCTGCACGCCGGTACAAGGAAGAAGGGCAGTGGTAAAGATTAATCAAGAGTAGGGGACGGTCTTAACTTTCTAACTTATTTTTCTACTCTCCTCCAATATATGCATAGTGTTATTTTTAAAGTCCTGCACCTCCGGGCGGAACTCCCACAAGAAGGAGGAATTGAATGCCGCATATTATCTCCGTGGAGGAAAATCTAAAAGGCTAGAGATTGTCGCGGGAAAATGCCATTCCCGCTCTTATGCGGAGGAGGCCTCGTTTTCGGGCGAAGAGCCAAATCAGGATTAACGAGAGGGCCATGATGAGGAGGGAGGGAGGCTCGGGGACGCCATTTTCTCCCAGATCGTGCTGGGTCGCATCTGCTCCGGGAGGGAAGGGCAGGGGATTGCTCGTGAAACCCGGTCCCGCGCTAAGCTCGGATGAACCGTCCCACACTAGAAAATAGACGGGCAACGGCGCCGTACTGAGCGCCCAGATACTCATGTTGTAGCCGAAATTGGGACCGTCAGAGGCAATAGCCGCATGCCCCGTAATCTGATCGCCGCTCACCGTGAATGCGGCGACCTCATCACCTACATCAATCGTAGTAAAGCCGTAAAGATATCCCCATACAACCTGGCAGAAGCCTGTGGGCGTAGGAGGTGTCCAGTGCCAGCCAAGGGCTGGTGCACACGGGCTGAGGCAGACCAACAGCGCGGCGAAAACACCTGTTAAACTTAACTTGCGGCTCATTTTATGCGGCTCGTTTTATGGAATGACTCTCCTGAGCTTGCCCTTTTTCCTCAGACTCTTCAAGTATGGATCATCTTTCATAAAATCGATATCTTTAAAACCTCTCCAGGTGGATTCCCTGAGCCACTTCATCGCATTCTCATCGTCCCGCATTGGGCCATAGAGGGAGGTAAGGTTGTAGTAATGTCAGCTTGTAACGGTTATTCCCCGAACCAACCGTAACCGCGCGCGGAATAGGGGTCGCCTGTATCCGCGCTGTAACCGGTAAGCCTTCCGGATTGCTGGGGCTGGAAGTTGATCCGGATGGCGCCAGGTGTCTCGCCCGGGTCGTTCGGGTCGCTCCCCGCATCGATCTCGATGCCGTCAGCGTAGCCGTCACCGTCAGTGTCGGCGGAACCGGGGTCCGTGTCGGCGTTGTACTCCTGGATATCCGTCGCGCCGTCGCCGTCGGCATCATTCCCGGGATCGCTGTAGACATCCGGATCGAAACCAAGCGCGCTGTAGAACCACTCCCAGTAGTCGCACATGCCGTCGGAGTCCGAGTCGTACTCCGCGCCGGTCGAGAGATGGATCTCGACGGAGTAATATAGCATTGAGCATCCGTCCATGACGTAGACGGTGGTGACGGAGTACTCGCGCTTCCTCGATTTGCTTACCACGCGAAAGCTTATGCTGTCGCCGTCGCTCCCGCTTGTAAGCATGTATCCGTAGTGGCCCGGCGTCCTTACGGTGTCGCAACCCTTGAGCGTGCCGGATTCGTTGAAGGCTCCCACCTCGTCTCCAACCTCCCCCGGCAATCCGTTTATGATGAAAGTGGGGCTGTAGAATGCGAGCCCCTGCCCCTCGTCATGGTCGGGGCCCGCGTAGTATTCGCCGGCAGTGCTGTTACTCACCACCGCCATTGCTATCACGCAAATTGAGATTTGAATTAAACGGTCGTATTTCATTCTCACGCCTATACGCCGATACTTTCTCATCTCTCGTCCCTCGTCCCGGCGAGCGCCTGCCTGCACGGAGGCATGAAGTGGGCGATCGTCATTCCGACGGGTACTCCAGTGTAATAATTTCTGCTTCTGTTTCTCCGAGATCGATCTTTATCAAAAGCCCCATTCCCGGGCCGATGTAATCCAGCGTCTGGAGGAACGGCGGCATACCCTTGTAGTAGGTATGCGTATACGGATAGACCTCGTCGAAAGCAATCATCGCATCGGTATTGTCGCCCGCCGGCGAGCCGGCCACGTAGATAAGGCCCTTAATGTAGTCGAAGATATAAATGGGCTCGAGCGTCCGCCCGCTCTCGTCTGAACCGAAATCCGCCTCGGGATCGGCACCCACGTAGTGAACCTTGGTAAAGAGGTCACCGATAACGTTCCAACCATCGTAGAGGGGCATGTTGACCCCGTTGCTCACGCCCTTCAAGCGCCTTATCCCCTCAATCTCCCAGGCGCAGCGGCGGTCCGTTTCCATCCAGTAGCCTAATCCTCCCGCCATATAGCCCAGGTTATTGTAGGGATACCCGCCCTTCTCGTAAGTAAAGGGCATTTGTTTCTTAATTACAGTATCCGGGTGCCAGCCTGTTATTTTTCCTACGTATTCCGAGATGCCCATCTGCCACAGCAGGTCGTCTATGTCGGTATGACCGTCGGCATTCCAATCCTGGATCTCCACGTAACCGGCGGGATATGTCACGGGTATCATCGCCCTCTTCGCTTCGTCCGGAACCGGAGGGAGGTAGTAACAGACGTCGGGACTGATTCCCATGAGGTTGTCGCCGGGTTCGAGTTCTATTGCCTGGCCTCCAAGGGAGGCGTTGCGCGGAGCGGTCGGAATCCGGGAGCGCTCCCACGCATTGTACTCCGCGATATTGGTCCAATTGTCACTGTCGGGGTCATGATCAGCGTCTGGAACTGTTGGATCCGGATCGCTGCCGATGCCGCCGTAGAATGTCTCCCAGTCGTCCGGCATGCCGTCGCCGTCCGAGTCGGGAGAATCCTTCCACGGTATGAAGATATCGATGCCGGTGACTGTCACTCCCGGGTCCGGCATGGTGACGGGGCAGGAGATATAGTAGTGGAAATCGTCCTTATCCGGGTCGTCTCCCTCTTCCATGTTCTCCACCGCGGCAAAGACCCAGTAAGCGCCCGGGGGGATCCTCGATCCCGGCGGAGTTGCAGACCACGTCCCCGAGAGGGAATAGGGATTAGCACCGGGGGAGAAGCTCATAAAAAACGATATTGGCGGAGGAGGCTGCGGCATCCCCTCGCTCTCCCCGTAGGGCTCACTGTCCGGCCCAAGACCGAACTTCGACGGGAAGGCCGCGACGATTAGCACCTCTCCCGGCTGCTGCGGCCCCGCGTAGTAGATGTCTCCCGAGATCGTGCCCGGGGCGCCGGGGTCCATTGTGAAGTCCATGCTCCTGCTCTCCGCCTCGCCAAGGCTGACGATGTCGCCGTCATTCCAATCCCCCTTGTTTTGGTAGAACTGGTTATCATAAACCTCCGCCATGGCGACCACCTTGTACCTGGTGGGCGGGAGATTGTTGATCTCGTAGTAGCCTGCGGGCGGATCAGGTCCCGTTCCCGTGGTGGTGCTCCTGAAGTAATCCCGGGCCCTGAAATTGATGGCGAAGACCGTGGCGCCGGCGAGAGTCGGGGGCGGATCACCCGGACCGTACACTATTCCGGATATCTGCGCCCCCTGCTCGAGGTCGAAGTCGATGCCGGGCGTGTCGTTCGTGCCGTATACATGTACGGGGCTCGCCTCGGGCAGGGTGTAAGCGTCGTTGTAGAACTCCATGCAGTAGCCGTCGGGTGTCTTATCGATCAAGACATAGTAATCCTCGTCGGGCGGGAGGCCGACTATCTGATAGTATCCGCCGCCGCTCGTTTCGGCTTCGAACTCGTACTCCGGGGAGTCGGGCAGTATCGCCAGGACCTCGACGTCGTCCGCCGGAGCACCCGCCGTGACCATGCCCGAGATCGAGCCCCCCGGATCGAGCGTGAAGTTCACGTTCTCCGTGACCGCCAGGGCGACAACCTCAACGGAGGTCGCGTCTTCCGGAGAGTAAACCCCGTCATAGTACTCGGAAATAAAGTTCTCTCCCTCCGGCTGGCGGCAGCCCAGGTAATAGCTCCCGGGGGCGAGGGCCTCGCTTATAATGTAGTAGCCGTCGGCGCCCGCGTCGCCTCCGGTGATCCAGTCATCTTCATCGCTGTAGGGATCGGTGGTGACGCCCACGCCGGAGCCGGGAAGGGGCGTGGACCCGTCGCTCTCCCAGACATGGCCGGATATCTTCCCGCCCTTGTCCATCGTGAAATCAATATTCCCGGTGGTCCCGGGAGGCGTCACATGGACGGGGCTGGCGCCGCCTGAGGAGGGGCTTTCGTGGTACCACTCGCTGGCGTACCAGTCGAACCCTTGTGCGACGACACTGTAGTCATTCTCCTCGAGGCCGGCGATGGTGTAAGTCCCGTCGTCCTTTGTCTGATCGTACGCGAGCGGTTCGTGATGCATGTCATCGGTCCACTCCCAGCACGCCACCCCCACGCCTCCCATTGGGTCGTGGGGAGGTTCGGCGTCGGTGACCGTTCCCGTGATGGCGCCTGTGGGCCGCAGGGCGAAGTTGACGTCAAGCTGTGTGGCGGTCACCTGCTGGGCCTCATCCGGTCTCGTCGTGTCGTCGTACCACTCGTCAACGTAGTTCGTGGCCGGGTACTCGGAGAAAGTCCTGACGTAGAATTGCCTGCCTGCCTGCAACCCCTCGAGCATGTAGTCGCCCGAGGAATCCGTCTTCGTCGAAGCCAGAGGATAGCCCTGCTCGTCCGGCCATTCAAAGAAGCCGATTGTGAGGTCCTGTATCGGGACGGGGGTGGGGTGGGGGGCATCCTCCGTAACGTGTCCTGAAATTGTGCCCGCTGTCAGATCGGGCGTCAGCGAAAAGTCAACGGCGCCCGCGACACCGGGGACAGTTACGGAGATGGGCGTTGAGCCTTCAGGGTTGGGCGAGTTGTCGTACCACTCGTCCTGGAAAGCCCAGAAGTCCTGATGGCCTTTGATGGACGCGTAGTAGGTTCCCGTCGAGAGGCCGAGTTTTACGTAGTCGCCCGTTGCCCCGGTTCTGGCGTTCCCCTCGTACGGGGTGTCGCCATCCACGTGCACATCGATTCCACCAACCGGATTTCCGCTGGTAGTGAGGACGGTGCCCGAGATGGCGCCGGCCTGGTCGAGGCCGAAGTTCACGCCGCCGCTCTCGTTCGGCATGGTGACGACTACGGGATCGGCGTTGCCCGGAGGCGGCCCTATTTTATTGTCATACCACTCGGGGAGGTAGTTGTTACCGAGCTCGGTGGATTCGACGTAGGCGTAATACGTGCCGTCGGCCACTCCCGTTATCATGTAGTTGCCGTTATCCCCGGTTATCATGCTCTTTTTGTCATACTGGGCCATCTGGACCGAAACCCTCATATTGGGAATGCCCACAGCGGGGTCAGTGTTCTTATATGCCCTCCCCGAGATGGAGCTCGCATATGGAACGGGGAAGTCGATCATGTCCCGTTTCTGGCTGGGATCGAGATGAACGAGGTCGGCGCTCGCCTGGTCGGTCTGGTCATACCACATTCCCCACTGTAGCGCCCTCAAGTAATAGTCGCGGGAGGCGGGGAGCCCACTGAATTCGTACCATCCCCCCGAGTAGGTATAGGCGGTCCTGAGGACGGTGCTCTTGTCGGTGTCAACAAGCTCGACCACCGCGTTGAAAACACCCTCCCAGTTGTGCCCGCCCCCGATATATACATGGCCGGCGATGAAGCCTCCCTCATCTATTGAGAAGTCGATGTTGTTCGTGGTCTGCCCCCCCAGGACCGTCACTGTGTCCGCGTCGGCCTGCCAGTAGCGGTTGTTGTAATATTCGTTCACGAAGAACTCTTCTCTGTAGGCGGCCCTGCAGTAAACGTAGTAATTCCCGGGGGGGAGATTGGTGATCTCGTAATCTCCCGAGGGATCGGTGCTCCGTTCGTCAATATAGTTCCAGGAGGTGTCGAAGACGACGACCGGAATGTTATCGGGGGGTCCCCAGGGAATCGTTATGTTCCCGGAAATCGCGCCGTTGGAGGGGGTCTCGGTGGGGGTTGGCGTCGGGCCGGTCGGCGTGGTCGTCGGCGTCGGCGTGGGGCCTGTCGGTGTGGCGGTCGGCGTGGTCGTCGGCGTTGGCGTGGGGCCTGTTTCTTCCAATGTGAAGACTATGTCGGCGGTGGTGGCGCCGCCTGTCACGCCGACCCTGTCGGCCATGCCCCACTCATCCTTATCGAGGTAGAACTCCTCCTTGTAGCCGTCCTCGTTCACCCAGACGCGGTAGTCTGATGAGGGGAGGCTTTCTACATCGTAGGAGCCGTCGGTCTCGGTCCACTCCTCCCACGTGTGACCGCCCATATCGTAGTCCTGAACCTGAACCCTGATTCCGGCGAGGGGAGTGGGGGTGGGGCTGTCGTTATAGACGTAGCCGGCGATCGTTCCCGCCTCCTCCAGGTCGAAATCAACGTCTGAGGCGCTCACCACGACCTTCGTCGCCATGCCCGGGTCGGTGACGTTGTCATACCACTCGTCGATGTAGCTCAGGTCGCCCTCATCGGCGTCCGTTCTAACATAGAACTCGTCGCTGGTGTTCAACCCCTCTATCGTGTAGTTGCCCGATCCGTTTGTCAGCGTCCCGGTATGAGGCCCGTCCCACCAGTCGTTGTTCCAGTGGACGGAGACGGGCATGCCATAGATTGGGCTTCCGCCGCTTTCCACGAAGCCCGAGATCGTGCCGCTGCCGGCCTGTGGCGCGAGGCTGAAATCGACGCCTCCCGCTGTCCCGGGCACCGTGACGCTGACAATGTCGGCGCTGTCCCAGTCCGTCTTGTTGTCGTACCACTCGCCGTCGAACAGGAGGCCGTTGTTATCAGGGCGGGCCTCGAGCTTGTAGCTCCCGGTATCGAGGGCCAGTATATGGTATGTGCCGTCCAGCTCGCTCCAGCCATCGCCCGCCCAATGATGCTCGGAGGTATGTATGCATTCAATGCGGCAGTTCCCGATCGGGTTGCCGCTCTCCGATTCAACCGTTCCCGTAATTGCCCCAGCCGGCTCGAGGTAGAAATCCACGCCCCCGGACTCGTAGGGAACGGTGGCGCTAACAGCCTGGGCATCCTCGGGGTCCCTCGATCCCGTGCTCCCGTCATACCACTCTTCGAAATAGTTTGAGTCCGGGTCGTATGTGCGTGTCCTGAAGTAGTAGGTGGCCTCGGCGAGGCTTTCAAAACGGTAGTTCCCCTGGGAATCCGTGTTTCGGGAATCGATGTGGGGCCAATCGTAGTCGCCGGGAATCTCGTAGAAGAGCATGACCTCCATGCCGGCGATGTCCGCGCCGCCGACCTCCTCCTCGACGTGGCCCGAGATGGACGCCGTGCCGCTCACCCAGAAGTCGATGCCTGCCGTCTTGTTTTCGTTTGTGACGGTGACCTGCATCGCGTCGGCCGGGTTGGTTGAGCCTTGGTCGCCGTCGTACCATTCGTTCCAGGTGTTATTGACCTTGAGATACCAGTTGCCGGCAGGGATGCCCTTCATATCGTAGTCGCCACCGCCCCTTGTCCGTGTCGTCTTGAAGGGCTCAGGGTCTCCCGTGCCGTAGTAGATCTCGACCGTAGCGTTTACTATGTTCTCGCTGGTCCCGTCCTTCCGGACGCTTCCCGTCACCCGGCCGCCGGTCTCGATAGCGAAGTCTATGCCGCTTGTCTCTGTGTTGGCGTAGACGGTTGCGGTGTCGGCGTAGGCCTTCTCGTAGCTATCGTCGTAGTACTCGTCTATGTACCACTGGTTCTCCTCCGAAGCCCGGGCGAAGACGTAGTAGTCTCCGACTGGAATATCCTCAAACCAGTAGTTCCCGCTGCCGACACACCTGTCCTCCACGGGGGTCCAGCCCGTGTCGTAGAGGACTATGCGGATGTTGTCGGCGCCGTAGGGCGCGGTGACGCTGCCCGAGAGGCTCCCGACACCCTGGAGGTTGAAGTCGATGCCCGATGTCTCGACAGAATCCACCGTGACGCGGTCGGCATCCTCCTCGTCATCCCTGTGGTCATAATACTGCTCGGCGTACCCGTCCTCATCGATATAGACCCGGTAGTCCGAATAGGGGAGGCCGCGTATCACGTACTCGCCGGACCCGTCCGTCTCACCCCTGTAATGGCCCTCGCCCGTGTCGTAGTCCTCTGCTTCGACCTCTATGCCTGCCAGGGGGGTGGGCGTCGGGCTGTCGTTATAGACGTAACCGGTGATCCTTCCCGCGTCTTCGAGAGTGAAGTCGATCGAGGAGGCGCTCACCGTGACCTGCGTGGCCATCGACGGGTCCCTCACATCGTCGTAGAACTCCTCCACGTAATCAAGGCCGGAATGGGCCGCCGCGGCATATACGTAGTAGCTGCTGCCTTCATTAACTCCGTCTATCACGTAATTTCCGGAACTGTCCGTGACCGTGACGGCTGCGGGATCATCTTCCCATGTATCCATAATCGCCATGAGGCAGCCGGCGATGGGGTTGGTGCTTGTGTCCTGGACGTGGCCCGACACGGTGCCGGTCCCCGCCTGAGGGCTGAGCGTGAAGTCCACGTCCCCAGCCTCGTCCGGAGCCGTCACGGCAACCGGGTCGGCGAAGTTCGGGTCGGTTTTCTCGTGATACCATTCCTCATCATAGTGGAGGTAACCGCCGTCAACGTGGGCGATCGAGTAATATGTCCCCGTCGCGAGACCGAGGGCCTTGTAATTCCCGTAGAAATCGGAGTTCGTCTCGATGATCCAGTCAGTGTGGGGATCATCCCTCATCACGGATATCATGATGTTCCAGATGGGGTAGCCCGTGGCCTGGGAGGTGACGCTCCCGGAGATGAGGCCCGCCTGTTCGAGGAAAAAGTCCACATCCCCCCGCTCGGCGGGGGAGTCAATAACGATGCCCAGGGCGCCGGCCGGGTCCTGGGCGCCGGTCGAGCCGTCGTACCACTCCATGCCGTAGTTGTGCTCTTCGTCGGCGGGTATTGACTTCAGATAAAACGTCCCGCTCGCCAGGCCCCCGATAGCGTAGTCGCCGCTTCCGTCCGACTCGGTCTCCCTTCCCGTCCAGCCGTGAGGGGGAATGTTATACACCAAGATCCTCTGGTTCGGGATGGGAGTACCGCTGGCCTGCTGTTCGACGTGGCCGGAGATAGTCGCGGCGTCGCTCACCCGGAAGTCGATGTTGTATATCTCCCCTCCCGCGATGACGTTGAAGGCGACGGCGTCGTCCGGGTTGGTGGTGCCCTCTCCACCGTCGTACCACTCGCCCCACCAGTCGTGTACCTTGGCGTACCAGGCGCCCGCCGGAATCCCGCCCAGGTTGTACTCACCGCCGCTGCGGGTGGTCATCATCTTGAACGGATCCGGATCGTAGGGATCCGCATAGATCCCCACGTGAGCGTTCAGGACCTCGTCGTCCTCCTCCGTCCAGACGCTTCCCCACACAACACCGCCCTGTTCGATGGCGAAGTCGACCCCGCCGGTCTCACCGGGCGCGGTCACCGTCACCGTGTCCGCGGTGGACTCCACGTAGTAGCCATCGTAATACTCGTCTATCATGTACTGGTTGTGTTCGGAGGCCCGGGCGGAGACGTAATAGCCGCCGGAGGGAAGGTCATTAATAATGTAAGCGCCCCCGCTCACGTGCATGCGCCCAACCTGCTCCCAGCTCATGGTGTATGCCTCGACGGCCATCCCCTCCACATCTCCCGGGCCCGTGACGCTTCCTGATATCGAGCCGTAATTAATAGTCGGCGTTGGTGTTGGAGTTGATGTGGGAGTTGAAGTGATCGTGGGCGTAGGCGTTGGCTCCATTACAAGAAGAATGTCATTGAGGGAACCGGCAGCGGTCACTTGGCTCATCCAGTTTGAGCCGGCGTCGGTCGTGTGTTGGATCATGCCATCATTTCCCACCACCCAGGCCTCATCCTTGTCCATGGCCCAGATGCGGTTCTGATGGAGCCAAACCGTAAGGTTGCCGACCTCCTGCCAGTTGACTCCCCCGTCGGTGCTCCGGTCAACGCTGCCCCAGTCGCCCGCGACCCACATGTCTATGCTGTCCACGGCGAATATATCGCGCTGCCAGTCCCCGATACTATATTGATTGAAACTGGACCCGCCGTTGGTTGTCTTGTAGAGCTTATCATAACCAACGATGAAGCCCAGGTTAGCGTCGAGAAACTGTACTCCTCGAGAAGCACTACTAAGGCCGGCAGCTCCAATAGCTTCCGTCTGGCTCGTCCAACTGCCCCCACCATCCGTTGTCTTATAGACCAGAGGGTCATTGTTTATGTCTGTCCCCTCATAGCCAACTACCCAGCCGGTCTGTGTATCCACGAACCAGAGGTCCTCAAGCGTAGCACCGGCAAAGAGCGTCTGGGCCGACCAGTTACTGCCGCCATTAGTAGTGGAAACAACAACTCCGTTCTGTCCGACCGCCCAGCAATGGGTCTCGGAAACGCAGTTAACCGAGTTCAGCTTTTCGCCGGTTCCCGAGGTCTGCTCCTGCCAGGTGTCCCCGCCGTCGGTCGTGCGGTATATCCTTCCTCCACTCCCCATTATCCAGCCCCTTGCCGTATTTGCGAAGGTTACGCCGTACCAATCGGCTGACGCTGGCGAGGTGAGCTGCGACCAGCTAATGCCGCAATCTTGCGAGCGGTAAATACTGGATGAACTGCCAACAACCCAACCGATATACGGCCTGGGTGTTGGGGTTGTCGTCGGCGTATTCGTAACAGTGGGCGTGTTTGTGATAGTCGGCGTAGGTGTTATTGTTGGTGTACCTGTAGGTGTCGGCGTTACAGTGGGTGTTAACGTTGGTGTGGGGGTGGGGTCTCCACTTTTAAAGGTGATCTCCCAGTCGGCCTTCATGCATGGGCCGCACGGCGGCGGATCCGATAGGGGATCTACCTTGGCGTAGAGGCCGGCTGATGTGCGCACGCAGATGATGTTCTGGGTGTCGCAGGGGAGTGTGTTCGAGCTGTCGTAATAATAGCCGTCGCCCGGGCCGGGATTGACGGATGCGAAGTCTGTCGTGCCGCTGTCGGCTATCTCGCCGTCGGGGCCTGCGCGCCAGTCCGCCCCGTCATAGTAGATGTCGCAGGTTGAGTCGTCGTAAGGGACCTCCGTGTTGGTATCGAAGTCCCACGCATTGCCCCAGCCGCAGAACTCTATGGGGGAATAGGTGATTTCCCAATCAGCCGTGACGCATGGGTCGCATAATCCCTTGGGGCCAACCTTCGCGTAGATACCCGCTGATGTGCGGACGCAGATGATGTTATAAGTCCAGCAGGAGAGCGTGTTCGAGCTGTCGTAATAATAGCCGTCGCCCGGGCCGGGCGTGACGGAGTCGAAGTCGGTTGAGCCGCTGTCGGCTATCGTGCCGTCCGTGCCCGCGCGCCAGTCCGCCCCGTCGTAGTAGATGTCGCAGGTTGGGTCGTCGTAAGGGACCTCCGTGTTGGTATCGAAGTCCCACGCATTGCCGCCGTTGAGCGGATTGCAGAACTCGAGAGGACCGTTATAGGTGATCTCCCAGTCAGCCGTGACGCATGGGTCGCATAATCCCTTGGGGCCAACCTTGGCGTAGATACCCGCGGATGTGCGCACGCAGATGATGTTCGATGTTGCGCAGGAGAGCGTGTTCGAGCTGTCGTAATAATAGCCGTCTCCCGGTCCGGGATTGACGGAGTCGAAGTAGATCTCGTAGCTGTCGGCTATCTCGCCGTCGGGGCCGGCGCGCCACTCACCGTCGTAGTATATGTCGCAGGTGGAATCGTCGTAGGGAACCTCCGTCTGTGTATCGAAGTCCCACGCCTTGCCGCCTGACCCCTGCATGCAGAACTCGATGGGGCCCTCGTAGGTGATCTCACAGTCCGCCTTCACGCAGGAGTCACACATGCCCCAGGGGGCAATCTTGGCATACACACCTGCTGATGTGCGGACGCAGATGATGTTCTGGGTGTCGCAGGGGAGCGTGTTCGAACTGTCGTAATAATAGCCGTCGCCGGGGCCGGGATTGACGGAGGCGAAGTCGGTCGTGCCGCTGTCGGCTATCGTGCCGTCGGGGCCGGCGCGCCACTCACCGTCGTAGTATATGTCGCAGGTTGAGTCGTTGTAGGGGACCTCCGTGTTGGTATCGAAGTCCCAAGCCTTGCCCCCGTTGGGCGGATTGCAGAACTCGAGAGGACCGTTATAGGTGATCTCCCAGTCGGCCTTCATGCATGGGCCGCACGGCGGCGGATCCGATAGGGGATCTACCTTGGCGTAGAGGCCGGCTGATGTGCGCACGCAGATGATGTTCTGGGTGTCGCAGGAGAATTGGATCCCGCTGTCGTACCAGTAGCCGTCGCCCGGTCCGGGCGTGACGGAAGCGAAGTCCGTTGTGCCGCTGTCGGCTATCGTGCCGTCGGGGCCTGCGCGCCAGTCCGCCCCGTCATAGTAGATGTCGCAGGTTGAGTCGTCGTAAGGGACCTCCGTGTTGGTATCGAAGTCCCACGCATTGCCGCCTGACCCCGGCATGCAGAACTCGATGGGGCCCTCGTAGGTGATCTCCCAGTCAGCCGTGACGCATGGGTCGCATAATCCCTTGGGGCCAACCTTCGCGTAGATACCCGCTGATGTGCGGACGCAGATGATGTTATAAGTCCCGCAGGAGAGCGTGTTCGAACTGTTGTAATAATAGCCGTCGCCCGGTCCGGGCGTGACGGATGCGAAGTAGATCTCGTAGCTGTCGGCTATCTCGCCGTCGGGGCCGGCGCGCCACTCACCGTCGTAGTATATGTCGCAGGTGGAATCGTCGTAGGGAACCTCCGTGTTGGTATCGAAGTCCCATGCATTGCCGCCGTTGGGCGGATTGCAGAACTCGAGAGGACCGGTATAGGTGATCTCCCAGTCAGCCGTGACGCATGGGTCGCATAATCCCTTGGGGCCAACCTTCGCGTAGATACCCGCTGATGTGCGGACGCAGATGATGTTATAAGTCCAGCAGGAGAGCGTGTTCGAGCTGTCGTAATAATAGCCGTCGCCCGGTCCGGGCGTGACGGATGCGAAGTAGATCTCGTAGCTGTCGGCTATCTCGCCGTCGGGGCCGGCGCGCCACTCACCGTCGTAGTATATGTCGCAGGTGGAATCGTCGTAGGGAACCTCCGTGTTGGTATCGAAGTCCCACGCCTTGCCGCCTGACCCCTGCATGCAGAACTCGATGGGGCCCTCGTAGGTGATCTCCCAGTCCGCCTTCATGCATGGGCCGCACGGCGGCGGATCCGATAGGGGATCTACCTTGGCGTAGAGGCCGGCTGATGTGCGCACGCAGATGATGTTCTGGGTGTCGCAGGGGAGCGTGTTCGAGCTGTCGTAATAATAGCCGTCGCCGGGGCCGGGCGTGACGGAGGCGAAGTCGGTCGTGCCGCTGTCGGCTATCGCGCCGTCGGGGCCTGCGCGCCACTCACCGTCATAGTACATGTCACAGTTGGGGTCGTTGTAGGTGACCTCCGTCTGTGTATCGAAGTCCCACGCATTGCCGCCGTTGAGCGGATTGCAGAACTCGATGGGGCCTGATCCTCCGCCGTCATAGGTTATTTCCCAATCGGCTGTGACGCAGGCGGCGCATCCTCCCGCGGGGTCAACCTTCGCGTAGACGCCGGCGGATGTGCGGACGCAGATGATGTTGAAAGTCCCGCAGGACATGGTGTTTGCGTTGCTGTAGCTGTAGCCGTCACCCGGGCCGGGATTGACGGAGGCGAAGTCGGTTGAGCCGCTGTCGGCTATCTCGCCGTCGGCTCCGGCGTACCATTCATATTCCCTGTAGAGGTCGCAGGCGGGATCGGTGGTTGTGACCTCGGTCTGCGTGTCGAAGTCGAATGCCCTGTCACCGGCACCCGGGTCGCAGAAATCCTGTGTGCCGCTGGGGTTTCCTCCTCCGCCATAGGTTATTTCCCAGTCAGCTGTGACGCAAGGGTCGCATCCGCCCTTGGGGTCGACCTTGGCATACACACCTGCGCTGGTGCGGACGCAGATGATGTTGAACGTCCCGCAGGACATGGTGTTTGAATTGCTGTAGCTGTAGCCGTCGCCGGGGCCGGGATTGACGGATGCGAAGTCGGTTGAGCCGCTGTCGGCTATCTCGCCGTCGGCTCCTGCGTACCAGTCAACATTCCTGTAGAGGTCGCAGGCGGGATCGGTGGTTGTGACCTCGGTCTGCGTGTCGAAGTCGAATGCCCTGTCACCTTCACCTGGGTCGCAGAAATCCTGCGTGCCGCTCTGGCAGAAGGCGGAGGAACAGAAAAGCAGGGAAAGAATAAGGAGGGGGGTTATGCCTTTTAGCATGAGATAAAAGGAAGGAGGAATCCCCCTCGATGTTCTTCGCGCAGGCTTTTTTACCCGGTCTTCTCTATTCATAGTTACCGCACTTTCGGTTACGGCACCTCGAATAAAAACCGGACTACCGGCAGTCAGTGCTCGGCAGTCCGGCGAGCATAGCCTAAACTATGGCCTTAGCCCCGTGACTTTGCGTCCCACGGTTTACCGTGGTTTGCCAATTTCGATGTTCTGGTAGAAGTATAGCATCAACTTAACCTCCTGTCAAGCGGTTACTTACTATTTGTTCTTACGGCTCGAATATCCTCAGTCATTAATATGGGGTTTTGTAACGCCCATATACAAAGGTGTAAGCCTATACCTAGGGCAAAACCAGTTGTGCGGGTTCCCGTCAAGGGATGTAACGGACGGAATCCCTAAACATTATGCTTACATAATGTCAATGACATAAAAATTGCTCCTATGTAATATTTTTTTAACCCGGACCATGGGCTAGCGTTCCTGTCCATTATCTAGGTCCGCAGGCGATTATTAAGCTTGGAGTCGGTTACTTGCTTATTCCTGGTTAAAGCACTTACTGAGCTTAGGAACGGGTTAATCACAGTGCGAGCTAAGTCTCTCCTAACGTTACATTCGCACCCGGTGATATACTTTAAGAGATCTGAATTTACGCCCCCGCATTCCCATTTCGAACCTGCTATGGATGCAAAGCTGACCGGAAAACAGAAAAGGTTCATCAGGAAGCACCGCTCGAGCATGTCTGCGCGGGAGATGGCCAAAATTCTCGGCCTGAGCAGGGGGGAGGTGCTTGGAGTGATGGGGCGCTTTGAACCGGAAGCCCTCAGGAGAACAAAGAGCCTCTTTGGAATAATAATTGCCGCGGTCGCCATTGTTCCCCTTATATACGCCCGGTTCTACTATTCACCGCTGTTTGTACTGGAGCTAAAGCTCTACTTCGTCCAGGCTATAGGACTGTCCTGTCTTTGCGTGAGCCTCTGGCGGAGAGGCAAGCTATATTTTGCTAAAAGCCCCCTGAATTTTCCCATCCTCGTTTTTATAGGCGTTGCAGTTATCTCGGCTATTTTTTCTGTGGATAAGGAGATCAGCTTCCGGAGCCTTATTAGTATGGCTGCATTCGCCCTGGTCTATTGCCTCGCGTCAACGGAAGTGCGCGAGAACCGGCAGGTGCGAACGCTAACGTTCGCCGTTGCCACCGTAGCGGCGGCGGTCTCGCTCTACAGCCTGCTCCAGCTCGTAGGCGTGGATCCACTGAATCTTAAAGTCAAAGGAAGCGGTAGAGCCGCCGCCACGTTCATGAACACCAACTTTCTAGGTGCGTACCTCTCGGCAGGGCTGGCCATTGTACTTCCCGGCATGGCATTTTTAAAGACGGATCGAAGCCGGTACGCCGTCCTGGTTATGGTGGCTCTTACAGGGGCTGGATTGGCGTGCTCCGGGTCTAGGGCAGGCTGGGTCGGCCTCATTGCGGCCCTCGTATTTTTTGCTGCTATAAAGTGTGCACCGCGTGCATCATTCGCACCATCGAAGAGGATGCGCCCTATTCTTATGGCCATTCTCGTAATCGTTGCGATAACCACTTCAATCAACTACTTCACATCCGACTCGTTTGTATCTCGGTTTGCATCTATGGCCAACCTCGGGTCGAGATCAGTCGAGCACCGGTTCATCATGTGGAAGACCTCGCTCGATGCGGTAAGGGCGCGCCCGGTACTCGGATTCGGGCTCGGGACTTTTCAGAGGGTCTACCCGCGCTACCAGGCACCCCACCTCAAGGGGACCGAGTTCTACGGCCTATCAAAAGGGGCCCACAACGACTACCTTGAGACCGCCACCAGTTGCGGCTTGTTGGGGCTCGCATGTATCCTGTGGATATTGGCGACTGCTTATATCTTCGGCATAAGGCGGGTAAGGAGCGGGAGCGATGGTGCTCCGGTAGTCCTAACGGGGCTCTGTTGTGTGACTGCGGTATCGGTCATCGCTGTTTTTCACAATGCGATCTTCACGCCCACAACGGGACTCCTTTTCTGGTTATCGCTCGGCCTTATAAATTATTCTTCGGACGGGAGGGAGAGCATCTCAGAGTGCAAAGGCACACTCCCGAGGAAAATTTTCTCCGCGATGCTGGCTCTCATCTTCGGATACATTATCTTAGTAAGCTTTTTCTCCAAATATTACTTCGGCAGGGGATCTCACTATTTATTCAAGAAGAACTATAAAGAGGCCCTTTTTTACTTTGAAAAGAGCACGAGGTACAATTCCAGGAATCCTCTCGCGCATGCGAACATCGCCGTTATACAAAAGCGGCGGGGCAAGTACCGGATGTCCCTGGAGGAGTTCGAGGCTGCGATCCGAATCGACCCGGACAATCCTAAGATCCATCATGGGCTCGGCACGGTCTACGAGGCCATGAACCGCAGCGGGGACGCTGTCCACCAGTACGAGAAAGCGCTCTCTCTGAACCCGAATAGTGTAGAGACCTATAACCGGTTGGCGATGATCTACTCGGCCCGCGGTCAGCACGAGAGGGCCATAGGGTGTTACAAAAAGGCGCTCAAAATAGATGTTGGGGACCACGGCCTGCTGAACGGCCTCGGCGTGGCCTATGCACGCGCGGGCAGATACCAAGAAGCAATTGCATGCCTTAAAAGAGCTATTGCCGTCAAGCCCTCTGAAGCGAGCTATCGACAGAATCTCGCCAAGGCGCTTGCCGACAGCGGGGAGCACGTACATGCCGTCAGGGAGTACCGGAGGGCGTTGGAGATGAGCCCGGACGAAACGGAAATAATGATAGCCCTGGGGACCGAGTATGCCAGAAGCGGAGACCTGGAACGGGCGCGCGAGATGTACCAATCCGCTCTCGACAGGGATCCAAAGAGCGAGAAAGCCCGCCGCTCCCTGGCTATTGTGAGTTTCCACGCGGGATACTACGATGAATCAAGTAGAGTAGAATAGGGGACGGTCTTAACTTATGGTTCTCCTCCAATTCAGTTGAAGCTGAACACTGGAATACCTCTTATAAGCAATACCCTCTCCCCCCCCATTTTTGGGGGGAGAGGGAAGGGTGAGGGGGGTGATATATGGAGTAATTTTATTACCCCTCATCCCGCCCTCTCCCCTAAAAGGGGAGAGGGAATACTGTTTAGTGCATCGATAATGAGCGAATTGATCATTACTTAATAGAAGGGCGGCCATCTTGCATTTATCCGGTTGCTTGACAATAAGATACGATTAGTAGTGCCATTTCATTATCAGCTATTTTGGAGAAGAACCTAACTTATTAACTTACTTTTTAATTTGCAGTTTCCCGTTATTATGCCGCTCCACATGGGCACGTACGCCATTATGCCGATGTCGTTTTCGCGGCGGTAGGGGAGGGCCGCCCTCCTCGATCCTCCTTCCTGATGCTGATTCTGGTGCCGGTGCTGTACGCCATATATTTCAAGATACTCTGCACGGAAGATAGGGGAAGAGTGGGGGAGAGGGGTAAAGGCGGTTTCTGGTTACTGGTTTCTAGTTTCTGGTAAAAATCCCAAAAAGGAAGAAGGAAGGAAGAGGGAAGACGGTTGCTGGTTGCTGGAAAAAATGAAAAAAGGGGTGGGGGAAGGCGGTTACTGAGTTCTGCTATTCAGTTGTAATGCCATTTTGCAGCTAAAGCCTTACTAATTCGGGATGCTGGAGGGCTTCCTCGACAATAGGCCCCCTGACCAGGAAGCCGAGGGCGAGGTAACTGCCCCGCACCGAGAGGAGGAGGGCGCCGGGCCCGGTCCCGTAGGCCTTTAAGGTTTCTACGGGCAGGACAATGCATCCGCCTTTCTCCACGACGGTCCAGCATAGAGTCCTCTTACCGCTTTTTATTATCTCCCCTCTGGGCGTTTGAAAACGTTCCAGTTCAGGGGGCAGGATGGAGGACAGAGATGTGCCTTTCAAGAGGGCGGGCAAGGATATCCCGAAGCCACCTGATGAGCGGCTTCCGGGCATGATGAATACCTTATCTCCGTCACGGAAGCCGTACTCCTCCACGGCCTCCGGAGGTATCACGATCCGGCCGCTTTCACCTACCTTCGACCAGCCGAAGACGTACTTCCCTCCTTTAACGAGCTGTGGCACTTTTCAGAGGTATAACCAAAAGTTGTGGATGAGAAAGAAAATGAGCGTATCCTCATAGGACCCTAGAAACAATCAAACCTCTCGAGAGAGGTAAGGAGGATACGCTCATGAAGCACCATACCACAGAGGAGGT
>Ga0208771_1000161_pt1 | contig 41860 bp, 47 predicted proteins | sample AntAceMetag02UKX_FD_184775 | JGI IMG/M metagenome (GOLD analysis project Ga0208771, IMG submission 184775) | Saline lake microbial communities from Ace Lake, Antarctica - Antarctic Ace Lake Metagenome 02UKX (SPAdes) (version 2) | ecosystem: Environmental > Aquatic > Non-marine Saline and... | reverse complement strand
ACGAAAGAACAACTTTGCAAAATTAACCCTAACAAAGCGAAATATAGTATGAAATGTCGCTTAAATTTTATCAAAGTAATCTCCTTAATATTGTTAAAGATAATCAAAAATGTGGAAGATAGTGATTTTTTTGTATAAGTGCAAAAGATATGCCTAAAAAAAAGTTACTTTTCATTGAGATGTTTAATTGTAATTTTATCAATTGTTTAAAGATAGATTCATTCAAATTGTGAATTCGAGTGGATTTCAATTTTTGATATTAAGCGATACAATCATGTTATATTCGAATTAAAATTATAAATTTGTTGTTGATATTTCAGGCAATATGTATTAAATTTAACCGATTTGAACATTAGTAAATTAAGGAGTGAATAATGTCTGTATTAGAAGAGAAATGCCCGGATTTTTTCATAGAAGAAATATACGAGATCACTAAAAAATTTTATGATATTGATGGTACGATTCAGGGATTGGTGAGTTTTGACGATCAAAATTTTCTTATCACTGATGAAAAAAATATCAATTTCTTCTTTTACCCTTAATCAACAGAAAAAGGTGTACTCTATAAATACTTTCAACCAAGTATAGATTTTTTAACAAAATCTTAAAAATTTGGAAAATTTATTTTTTAATGACATTTTCAAATTGATTATTTCTAAATAATTTTCCTATTGACATTTAAATACGATTCTTTTATATTATGACTACAGTAAAAAAATATTTTTTTTCGCTGCTTGAAATTGCTATTATTTAACTTACATTTTGTATATATTTTTAAGTTATGTCCCATAAAGCATATAAATCAGATTTATTACTTCTTTTGGCAGCAGCCATATGGGGATTTGGATTTGTTGCTCAGCGAAAAGGGATGGAATATATTCCACCTTTTTTATTTAATGGGATAAGGTTTGCTTTAGGATCAATTGTAATCTTACCATTCATATTTAAAAATATCAAAACAACATCTGTCAGAAAACAATACCAATTTAAAAAACTAAAACATATTTTGGGTTTTATTGGTATTGGGTTTGTACTTTTTTTAGCTGCTTCTTTTCAACAGATTGGTATTATATATACAACAGCTGGAAATGCCGGCTTTATAACAGGATTATATGTAGTTATTGTACCAATTCTTGGTTTATCATTCGGCAACAGAACTAAATTAGATACTTGGATTGGAGCTTTGCTAGCAACAACAGGGCTTTATTTACTGACTGTTACAGAAATTTATCGGATATCGAAAGGGGATTTACTGGTTCTGATAAGCGCTTTTTTTTGGGCAGGTCACTTTCACATTCTCGGATGGTTGTCACCAAAATTTAGGTCAAGTACGATAGCTTGTACACAATACATAATTTGCTCGTCTTTATGTTTTATTATTTCATTCTTTATCGAAGAATTTGATTTTGAAAAAGTTAAATTAGCGATTATTCCGATTTTATATACTGGTATATTATCTGTAGGAATTGCGTATAGTCTTCAAATTGTAGCTCAAAAAAATGCACCGCCTGCGCATACTGCTATAATATTAAGTTTAGAAGCTGTTTTTGCAATTCTTGCCGGCTGGTTAATTCTTAATGAGTCACTTACAACAAGAAAAATGTTGGGATGTTTTCTAATGTTTATTGCAATGCTGATTTCTCTGTTAAATTTTTGCACTTTTTTTATAACATTACCAAAAAATATATTAACAAACATTAAAACAGAACATAATAAATGATTCTCAACCTTAAGGGAGAAAACTGGAACACACATAATCAGGAATGGAATTATGGAAATTATTTCTACGTTTATTGTATCTTTGCTGGTTTAATAGGAATTATTGCTAGTTACTTTCAAATATTAAAATATTACAGAGAAAAACAAAAAAAGAAAAAAATTCATCAAGAAATAATTGAAAATGAAAATAACCAAGTTTTATTAAACCAAAAATTTGTAAATAAAAAAAATTTTGATTGGGGTAATGTTGTCGATATAGATAATTATTATGGACGAAATGAAGAAGGTATAAAATTAAAAAAATGGCTGTTAGATGATAAATGCAAAGTTATTTTAATACTTATGGGGGGAATCCTGTTTCATGTGCAGTGGGACTGGCAGTGCTTGATGTAATTGAAGAAGAAAAATTGCAGCACAATGCGCTGAAAGTTGGTTGTTATTTTAAAGAAAAATTGGAAACATTAAAGGAAAAATATTCTTTAATCGGAGATGTCAGGGGCATGGGTTTGTTTATTGGAGTTGAGCTTGTGCGGGATCACAAGACATTGGAACCAGCGGATAAAGAAGCGGCTTTTGTTGTTGAAAAGATGAAGGATAATGGCGTTTTAATCAGTACGGATGGGCCTTTTCATAATGTATTGAAAATAAAACCACCGATTATTTTTAATGAGATGAATGCGGATTTTTTGGTGGAGAATCTTTGCCTTGCCCTGAAGGACAAGGCATAAAGTTGTAAGGATGCTAAGGCGCCCTTTAGTATTACAAATCATTTCTTTGTTTTTTTTTGCAAGGAATATTTCAACGCGGAGTTCGCAGAGAACGCAGAGAAAAAATATTTAAAAAATTATTTTTTGAATAAATTTAAAATTTTATAGTCAATTTTAGAATAAAAATTAACTTCATATTTTAATTGAAGTAACTCTGCGGTCTCCGCGCTCTCTGCGTTTAACACTATTTTACATTTTTTTTTATTTTATTATTGCGGTTTATCTGCGTTGGGATATTAAACAAATTAGCATCATTTATGATGCTTTCATTTTTTAGCCTTTTGGTTTACCTTCAAGGCGGATAGTTAATTTGGCAATTTTTTTTTAATGTCTCTGACATTTTAATTTCGTCGTGGCTATAAATTTATAAAGCTAAAATTATTGATGAAAAACAACAATAAATTCACTTGCCAGTAATTTGGGCTGATTATACAAATTTATTTTTCTTTCCAATTACATAATGTTTGTTATTACAAAAGTTAGAAAATGAAATCACCGATCAAAATACTAAAAATGAAAATCTATCCCAGCCTGGAAAGCAAATCCACCGAGGCTTTGTCCCACAAAACCCGGCATTCCTCCTTCCCCCACAGAAGAAGCTTCGATTTCCATAAAAAAAGCTGCGTGAGGGAAAATTGTATAATCTGCTCCAAATTCAGCAAAAAACCCCCTACCATCTTTTTTATTACTATTTGTTTCGCTGTCTGGGAAAACCGATAATCCTGGCTTTTCAATAATTTTTGTAAATGTCAGACCCAGTGAGGTATAAAAATTCCATTTTCGGTTGGGCTCAGAATACCAGCGCACGCCAACATTGTAAAAAATTTCTTCAAACAGCGGGCTAATTGGTGTTTTAAACTCTTCTTTTGCATTATCATTTCTGTATTTTTCATATTGAATTGTCAAATAATTCGATCGATAAAATCTTAGGTTCACATGACCAGAGTAGATACCACTCCATTTGCTTGTAAAAAGATTATTAAATTTATCTAATGAAATTCGGAAATAGCCTGCTCCACCACCAGCAATAACTCGAGGTAAAAAATATGATTGCCAGGCACTAACTGAATTAGTAAAAAGAAAAGTGAATAAAATCACTAATAATGCAACAGCTAATTTATTTTTCATTTTTAACTTCCTCCAGGAAAAATCCAAAATTTGTCAAACGCAGGCAACCTTTTTGCCCTTTGTCGTGTCTTATATTATAGAAAAAGGAGAACCAAAATTTGAGGGGTAACAAATGTCAACAGTTTTAATTTTTTTACTTGCCATTGCCATATTTTTTTGGCGTCCACCATTTAAGACATCCGATTATTTAAAAAAAATCTTTCGACCGCTAGTGTTAATAGTTTTATTTTTAAGAAACCTATAAATGTTAATTACGATCAACACACCGATTACATCTGCTAAAACATCATATAAATCCGCTGTCCTGCCAGGAACAAAAACCTGGTGGATTTCATCAAGAACAGCATAAAACCCGCCAACGAGTAATGTTAATAAATACCACTTCCTTTGCCATTTATAATTATGATAATAGAAAAATGCTCTTCTCAACAAAAATGCTAAAATGGCAAACTCCACTAAATGAGCTAACTTATCCTGTGACTTAAATCCCAAATCTGGAGTCGATAATTTAGAAATGGACGATTGAATGAAAACAGCAGTTATCCATAAAATTGCTGGTAACTGGTACAGTAAAAATTTTTTTAATTTATTTGAATCGATTTTTTTCATAGGCTACTGATTTCTGTGTCATTAATGATTCTGTTGAAAAAGCACCCTCCCTAAGGTTTTATAAAATAGAATTACCAATATATAACAATAATTGTAACTTATATACGCAATATGTAGTTAGTTCAAAAACCTTAAGGAGAATTTCTGGGACTAAATCAACAATATTATTAGTAAGATAATAATATTTTTTTTATTTCCAACAATTTTCTTCTTGATTGTTAGAAATTTTTAACGTAACTTTCAAAACAAAAGTTCAAGATGGGTAAGGTTTATATTTGTAAATATATGCAAGAAAATAATTCAGACATAGAATTGATTAAGCGCGCGTTAAAAGATGATCAACAGGCTTACACGGAGATTTTGAAAAAGTATCATGCGCCACTATACAATCTCCTGTATCGCATGGTAAGAAACAAGATGGAAACAGAAGATTTAGTGCAGGAAGCTTTTATTAAAGCATTTTCTTCGTTAGCCAGCTTTAATGATGATTATGCTTTTTCCACCTGGCTGTATAAAATAGCCATTAATAATTGCATCGATAATTTTCGAAAAAAGAAGCTCAAAACTTTTCCCCTTGATAAACCAATTGAATCAAAGAATGGGAAAATAAAGAGAGAATTCCCCGACTCCAGCTATCGACCAGATAAGTTTTTGCTTTCCAAAGAAAAAGATAGACTCATTTATGAGGCAATTCAAAGCCTGCCTGACAAGTACCGAACTGCCATCGTATTGCGTCATAATGAAGATAAATCGTACGAGGAAATTAGTGAGATAATGGACATTCCCCTGGGTACGGTTAAAGCCCGCATTTTTCGCGCCCGCGAAATGTTAAAAAAGCAGTTGAAAGAAAAATTGTTCCCGAAATGAAATATTAAGCTAATTGATGATTTGAAATTTTTTCATATAATTCTCCGTTTGAAAAAATGCAATATCTGCTGTTATAATTTCAGATGATACTCTGAAAATAAATTAGTGCAATTTGCGGTTTGGCTCTCAAATTTATTTACTGAAAACTCACAATCCAGCGAAATTTCCAGTTGGATTCATTAGGGGATGCTAAATCTAAATTTGGCTGGCTTAACCAGATCGGGAAATTCAAACGAAGACATCTTTGTTTGCCTAAAATCAGTTTGTAAAAAAGCAAACCAAACCCGGCGTCAAACAAATATTTCTCTTTAACCTCTGGTAACCAAATACGACCGGCGTCAACAAAAAGAGTAAAATCTATGCCCATGACTAATTTGCGAATTGACATGGGAAGAAGCGCATGGAATTTGCGATGAAAAATTTCCAAATTTGTTGTGATCAATTTATTGCCCGCTAAAGGTAAATTTCCCGGAATCAGCTTATTAAAATACCCTCGCAAATTACCATCTCCGGGAAAAAAATAATTGATCCATGTTGGCATAGATCCCGGAGAACGGAGATAGTAATAGTTAAAGCGTTGTATCGGACTTCCCTCTGCAATCCAGAATTGATCCTGAATCGGAATTTTTTTCTTCGTTGAAGCATAACCCCAAAAACCTCTAAATTTAATTCTGAAATTTTGGGGAAATTTTATAGTTTCATAATTATAAAATAAAGAAAATTTACTAAAATCAAAATCACTGCCTAAAGCACGATTGGAAATAGAACAGTTACATTCAAATATCGAATAGGGCATCCGGAGATGGTGGTTCAAGATGTATTGAAAATAAAATTTATTTAAACTTCCCTTTTCCCAATCCTGCACATTAATTATTTCACTGTTCAATTTGATTTTTCGATAGTTATAATTTTTTTTAGTTAATTGATAATGTAGATAACCGAATCGGAAGTTGTGCGTCGGCTGTTGGGCAAACACGTTTATCACATTATATTGAATATTTGCATTAAGGGCAAATCTGCCGTCCATCTTTTTAATATAAAAATGCCGCCATAGATTTTTATGTATTTTTCCCCAAGGCATGGAATAACCAAAATTAAAATCAAACCGTTGCGATTCCAGATTGTACCACAAATAAGTCCTTGTCACATAATAGCGGTTCAAATAGCTACCCAAAATGTTTAAGCCCAGCTTAACGCCGTCAATATCATTATACCACATTCGCGGCCAGAAAAATAGAGAATAGGAATCCCGGGGCATATAATACATACTGGGGAACTCGGGGTATAAAAACATTTTGAATCGCGGAGTCCCGTTATTAAATCTATTTTGATCTAAAATAATATCCCTGGGGTCTAATTGTATCTTCTTTATTTTTGAATCCGTAATAAATGTTAACGTCGTTTGATCTTGCTTCCCGTCCCATTTTTTCATTAATGTGTCGCTTGACGCTGTAATAGCTTCTACTTCAACAGGTAAAACGCCATCGCCCAATCTTTTGACGAACACATCGGTTTTCCACAAATTTTTTTTCTGCTTTTGTCTTACAATTTTTGAGCAAGCGTAATCAACCCGGGGCGTTCCTTTGACCCAATGATTAAAAAACCAATCCAATTTTTGGACAGATATTTTTTCACAGACGTTTTGTAAGCTGCTTAAATCGACATGTTTAAATTTCCAGTTCTGATAATATGTCTGTAATATTTTTATAAACTTTTCCCTGCCAACAATGTAATTTAGAACGGAAAAAAATTTTGTCGGTTTTACATAAACATTGTAACTATAAAGATAGGGGTTTTTTAGTAGGTAGCATTCAGTCGCGAGCGGTTTTTCAAAACCACTGTAAAAGTAGTAATAAAGCGAATTAAGTTTCACATCAGAATAATTGCTGAATGGTTTGAATTGATTTTGAAGATCTTTAATTCGCAAAGATGGAGTCAGTTTTGTTTCTTTTTTTCCAAATTTTTCTTGTTCATACAATTCTGACAAATAAGTAACCAGCCCCTCATCCAGCCAGCCGTTCTTATGTTCATTATTCGCTAGAGCGCCATAGAAATACATGTGGGTAATTTCATGAAAAGTAAGGATGAAATCATAATATCCCAGAACTGTCATCATCGGGTATTCCATTCCGCCATCAGTCAATCCCTGACTGATAGTAAGCTGGGGATACGGAAACTCTCCGATTTTTTGTTCCAGCCACGCTATTGCTTGTTTTGCTGCGTTTAAGGCTTGTTTGTTCCATTTTTGACGAGATGATTTTTGATAAAGGATATGGATAGGGATATTATTCCATTGTCCTGTTTCGTATAAATAGTCCGGGCTGGTTGTCCATACAAAATCGTGAACACTTTCGGCATGAAAAGTTACCACTCTTGTTGACGATTTTTTTTGATATTTTAATTTTTTGGGTTTCTTAATTGTTTCAGAATCAACTTTAACTTTTTTCCATCCTGGATCGCCGGACAATACCTGTCCAGTCGCGGCAATGAATCCGGCACATCGATCGTTACCTCATAAGCGCCAAACTCACCATAGAATTCTCCCAAATAATGGGCGGGCGAGTTATCCCAGCCATTTTTATCATAAACACAAATTTTTGGGTACCATTGACTAATTTCATATAATTGTCCATTATAACCGCTTTTATCGTAACGGGTATTGTGCCGCCTGATTTTGGTAACGAATTTTAATAATATTTCTGCCTGCTTTCCGGGCAATAATTTTGTATCTATGCTTAATTTAACTAATGTGCTGTCTTCATTATATTTTGATTTGAATTTGATTTTTTTAGAAACAGGGGAGCATAAAGTAGCAGAAATGAATCGAATCGTCAAATACCCGGTTTCTTCCCCGGAATTAATAAGGTTGATTGAGGCAGCTTTTGCCTCTTTATCCATAATTGAACCTTTTTTGAAGGCGTTGGGGTAAAGATGAAAATAAATTTCGGAAAGCGTGTCTGGGGAGTTGTTTGTGTAAATTATTCTTTGAAAACCATCAATTAGATGTTGATCTGGATCTAATTTTGCATAAATTGAATAGTTCACATTTTGCTGCCAATAATTATTACTTCTACATGGAGAAGCGATAAAAATCAACAGGATAGTTAATAATAAATTAATTATTTTAGTCTGGTATTTTATCAAAACAGTTCCACCAAATTAATTCGTTTAAAACTTAACGGATTAAAATACTATTTTGCCAGATTTTTTTGTCGGGAATCCAAATTATTAAAAGGGATTAATTGAATGTATTTTATTATCTATTTGTGTTTTTAATTCTCGATCTGCTCTAACAACATGTTGATCATCGGCAATAATTCTTGTTTTCACAACTGTTGGGCGCTGTTTGACTTTAAGAAGATATTCAGTGGGAAAATTCAGATTCCGCATTAAACCAGTTAGTACTTCTCCTTCTATATCCTCACCTACTATCCCAATGAGTATTGGCGCAGCTCCGAGAGAATGAAGATTATAAGCCACATTCGCGGCGCCGCCCAACCTGATAAATTCAGTTTTTACTTCAACAACTGGCACAGGAGCTTCGGGTGATATCCTATTTACTGTTCCTTCAACATAACGATCTAACATAAGATCGCCAATAATTAATATTCTTTTTTGGAGAAAACAATGAAAGAATGAATTCAGTCTTTCATTATTAATCGCAATCATTATCAATCCTTCGCACATTACAATATAGCACTTTTTTATCTTTTTGTCAACAGTTTTTTACGATATTTAAAACTTTTTTTGTTTTTGTCAGAATGATTTTTTTTCAAGTTAATTTTGGATCAATTATTTTAACATTGTTAAATAAATCATCAACGGTTAAAATATCAAAAATTTGGAACCTGGTAACCCAGATTCGACAATTTTTCAGCCACCCGTTTTCTTTTATCTCCTTGAATTTCCACATTCTGTCCTTTAATTGTACCTCCAGCGCCGCAATATTTTTTAAGCTCTCTTGCAAGCTGGTTTAATGTTGTAAAATCGTGCTGAAAGCCTTGAATCAATGTTACTTTTTTACCGTTTCTGCCTTTGGTCTGTAAAAATATTTTTAACGATTGTTTTCCAGGTGGAATATTTTTCACCTGACTTTCTTTTGCTGACTTTTTATCATCGTCAATTTGTTGTTTGATTGATGGATCAGTTGAATACACTAATTTTGTATCTTTATGTTTCATATCGTTTTCCCTTATGCGGATGAAATTGACCTAAAATATAAAAATAGAATCAATTAAATGCAACTGAAAATTATAATTGCTGCTGAAAATTAATTTTTTATTTCCTTAAAATTTATAATGTTGAGTCAGGTTTTATTCCTTTTGCGGAAAATGAATACTTCGGCTTTGAAAAAAATAGCACTCATTTAATTTCTATGTTGACATTTCAATTTTGATATTTTATATTGTAATGTTCTGCTACTTCAAATTTAACATTGCCAATGTTGAAATCTGATATTTATGAACAATCATTTCAAAAAAAACATCAAGCAATCTTAAGGTAGAGTATATGGAATTAAATAGAATAAAGAAATATACAGCGGCAGGTTTGCCATTTTTACAGGCACAACTTTTACGACAAATTTATTTGGATATAACTAAAAATAAAACAACGGATTTAAAAACTCTCTCTGAAATTTCTGATTACCCGCAAGAGAGCAAAATATTGAAAAATGCCATTGATTCTTTGATTACTAAAAATTTTATTTATGGATCGCTGCAAGAAGGATTCTCTATTTCCGAAGAAAAGTTTGATTTTTTTCAAAAAGTAGTAAAAGAGTTAGATCATAATGGGAAAGTTTATTCTTAAAAAACAATTCTCGTATTATTTCAAGGGTGCAGAATGCAGGATATAGGTAAACGGTTGTAATTTAATTTTCAAAAAAAAACAAACAAAGGATCAAACAACCATCTTCCCATTTTTCAATATCAAATGCCCATCAAGAGTAACTGTTGGCTTCTTCAATATTAAATCAACATGAAGGTTGCCCTTTAAGCTTCCTCCTTCAAAGTTGGGATTTCCCAGTGCAATGTGCGCCGTACCCAAAACCTTTTCATCTTCAACCGACTCGCCGGTTATTATTGCATTGGGGTTAGTGCCAACTCCAAATTCAGCGATATTTCTTGACGGCTTGCCATAAGGTTTTAAAATTTTTCTTAGTTTTTCTGCTTCTTCCTTTCCGGATAATTTGTAACCAGAACCATCTTTTACGCAAATCTCAATTGGATCTTCAATAATTCCAATTCCAGGAATTGAGCCATCAACAACAATCATGCCGTTTGAAGATGCTCGATCTGGCGTTACCGAGGCTTCACCCGCAGGGAGAAAACAAAAATTCCCGGCATCCTTTACCCTGCATACATGCGTAGAACCTTTGTGCCGACTAATTCGAAAGGCTAAATCTGTTCCCGCACTGGTTGTTAAATAGACTTCTTTGCAGATGGAAAACAAATCGGAAATACGACGGCTTGTACTCTCTAAAATTTTAAAATCTATGTTAACGGTTCGTATAAATGAATCCTCATTTATATTATTTAAAAATAAAATTCTGCCCCCATTATAACATATATTATTTTTAAACTTTGAATGAAGTAGTGAATAGCTGGTTAACACTAATACAGCCGATACCTGTCTTGCTAATTTTTGGATCGTGGTTGATGGTTCCGGGTTCCTATTAGTAATATTTTCAATTTCTAACAAAGCAGCATCAATTTTTTTTGACAGCGCTTTTTTTAGAAATTTTTGTCCAATTTCCCTGTTAAATTCATCAATTAAAATTAAAACCGATTCTCTGGGATTAATTCTTAAACAATCGTACAGTGTTTTTTCTATTGCCTTATCCAGTTGAATCATAATTTATCAAATTTTGTGTGATTTAATTTTTTTAGGTATCAAATTCTTTCTCTATTTGGTGTCAAATTGAGAATAACAGGTGTAATGCAAAAAACATTTCCGGATAAACAAATGGTACAGATAATGGATCATGCTGTGTAGCATACGATTGATGATTTACTGGAATTGGAAAATACAAAAAACAAGGCTCTTCCTTCCATACTCACCTAAGTTGAACATGTTTGAAAAATTGTGGTGGTGGCAAATAAAAATCCATAATAGAGAATTTTAAAAAATAGATTCCATGATGAATGCATTGGAAATCCAATTAAAAAACTGGATCCATTGACGAATAAAAACATTTTATACCAAATTAGGAATTTATACTAAAAAATCCAAAACAGTCGGGTCAATCCCCTAATATTATAAGCTAATCCAATTCTAACATTTAGCCCGCTAACTGATAATTTTGGATAAGGCAGCAATTGATTATTAATTTGAATGGTATCTATTTTTTCCCTTTCCTTTTCATCTTCGTATTTTACAGAATAATTCCACTTATCAAATGTTAAACCCAAATAATTTACTTCGCCAAATATATTTATATTACCAAAAACAAATCGAAAACCAACCAATCCCTCCCATTGCCCCTGCGAACTCGTCACATTATCCCGATTACCTTTGCTTAAATAGCTTATTATCTCTGGTTTTATATTTTGTTGTGCGTTGCAAAAACCGATGCCTGCTCCTGCATAGCAATATAACAATTCAGGGATAATTCCAAAATGTTTTGTTATTGAGAAATCAACAGTAAAAGCACTGAGTTCATCGCTTATTTGCAATATTCCAATTCCAAGTAAAAACTCTAATCCTTTAACTTCATTCCATTTTCCAAATTGAAGTTTGATCATAGAACCGGAATCAACTTTCTGTAAATTTTGATATTCTACAGAATCAAGTTTACTATCAACATATTGATTCTCTATTTCTCCTTTCCACGGAGTTGTATTCATATCAACATCAACATTATTAATTCCATAAGACACTCGAACCATATAATTAGATTTCCACGGTTTTGTCTCTCTTAAAACCATATTCTCTTTAATTTTAAATCTACCTTCTAATATTTTCCCTCTTGAAAATCGAGGACCAACTTGTGAAATATAAACCTTACCTATTTTCATTTTCTCAATGCCAAATGATTCACCTGTAACTCGATCGATATACTGATCCCCAATCCCAAGAACATTAAATGTCGCTCCTTTAACTAATCCAACATTTTTGCCCATATCTATTACTACATTACCACCATTCTTCTCAATGATCGTGGCTTCAATTTCAAATTCTTCTTTCACTTCTCTAATCAGTAGCCCTGCACGAACAGCGCTATAGTCTCCTATTAACCGTCCTTCTGCTGCATTTTTTTCTGCTGTTACTATCTTTAGGAGTCCAATTCTTTTTGTGTTTGGTGATATGATGAGTTTCCCGACTTTTAATAGGTCATCCTTGCTGATATCCAAAATTTCAAACTTCATTAATCGTTGAATTCCCTCTGAAGCACCACGATCAATAATTACCTTCGATTTATCCATCGATTCAATAAAACCATGAATGGCAAAGTATTTAAAAAATTTCTCTACAACATTTATTGCTACATCATCTAAAGCTCTTGAGAACGCGCTATTTACATTTGTTCCTTTACCGTTTCCATTCGCCTCAGCAGCTTCGATATATTTTCCACTTTCCACATCAATCATCTGTATTGATGCACTCACATTAGCACTATGATAATAAGATGCGACTTTTACTTCTTTCCCTTTTTTCTTATCAAATTCTTTATATTTGCCTTTATGATAATCAGTTGTATTTTTTGTAAAACTTCCTATAAGCATTTTTTGTACACCAATAATTTTACCAAATTCAACTGCCGTATTTTCGTCTATAATCCCCGACATCTGAAGTCCCTGTTCATGCATAATTTTGTCAATATTCCTTCTATCAATCACATTAAATCTTTTAGACTCGATAATGAGCGTTGATATTTTATCTGTCAATGCGTTTTGATAAATCAGCACATCTTTTCCTTGCCAGCCACTAAACTGAAGAACAGCTATGTTTTCTTTTTGTAGTTCCTGGGCAGATGAGTTAATGAAGCTTGCAATGATGAATAGCATTATTGATATACAAATGAAATAATTACGCATAAGATGACACCTTTCTAGTTTAAATAGATTATATATTTACTTTTATTACTTTTTAATATTTCCTTAAATTCATTTTAATATAATTATAATCCTGAAGCAACAATTTTTCTTTCAATAGGTTCCAACAAAAAACCTTTTTATAAGTATAATTATGCCACATGAAAGTCAAAATGATATAACTTATAATCAATAAGTAATCCGTTTCTTGTTCGCCTTGCATGGTCCTAATATTTCAGCTAAAACAATTCCTTGTTTCAAATCATCAGGTGATTCTAAACTGATGTTAAAAACTGACAATGTTTTTGCCTTCTGCGGCTCAGTAACTGTTTCACGAATAGGTACTTTCACCCGTGGTTCGTGTTTTTTTTGTTCAATTACGGGCGGTTTTTCTTTGGTTTTAGTAACAGTTTCAAACACAAGGTTTTCTTCTTTAAATTCAGGAAATTCCTGTTCGGGTTCTGTTTCTTCAAACCAGGAGGGTAGCCATTCTACCGGCTTCGGTTTGGCAACCGGAGCCGGTTTTTGTTCTGTTTCAGTTTTTTTCTGTTGGCGGAATATTTTACTTAAGAATGAAATAATCACGCCTATTATGATCAAAATTGTAACGATATCATTCATGATATTGCCCTATTTTTTAAGTTTATCTTCAGGGTCAGAAATGGCATCTCTCATTTTAGTGTCAGCCATGATGTTTTTCATGTTGTAATAATCCATGATACCGAGATTACCTTCACGGAAAGCCTGTGCCATAGCTTTGGGTACTTCTGCTTCTGCTTCAACAACGCGAGCCTGCATTTCTACAACTGATGCTTTCATTTCCTGTTCTTTTGCTACCGCCATTGCCCGCCTCTCTTCTGCTTTAGCCTGGGCAATTTTTTTATCCGCTTCTGCCTGATCAGTTTGCAGTTTGGCGCCAATATTTTCTCCGACGTCAACATCAGCAATATCGATGGAAAGAATTTCAAACGCAGTTCCTGCATCGAGACCTTTCGCCAGCACCGTTTTAGAAATTTTATCCGGATTTTCAAGGACATCTTTATGAACAACTGCCGAACCAATGGTTGTAACAATACCTTCTCCAACACGGGCGATGATTGTTTCTTCTCCAGCACCGCCGACTAATCTATCTATATTGGCGCGAACGGTTACTCTTGCGGTTGCTTTCACTTGAATACCATCTTTAGCGATGGCAGAAATGAGCGGCGTTTCTATTACTTTTGGATTAACGCTGACTTTGACTGCTTCAAGCACATCTCTTCCAGCGAGGTCGATAGCTGTGGCGCGTTCAAATGTAAGAGCGATGTTTGCTTTATCAGCCGAGATCAAAGCGTTCACAACTCGATCAACATTTCCACCGGCGAGATAATGAGCTTCCATGTTGTTGACATTCGCTACAATGCCGGCTTTTGTCGCGGTTATCATGGGACGAATGATTAAATGAGGCGGAACTTTTCTTAAGCGCATACCAACCAGGTCTTTAAGGATTTTGACCCTTACACCAGAGAAGTAGGCGGTGATCCAGAGCCCCACCGGAATGAAATAAGTAAATAATGATAAGAATATAATTATTCCAATCACAATTAGTACAACTAAAGCAGTGGCAGTCATGATTTTTACCTCCAGTTTGTTAATTAATATTTAATTTAATACAATTAAGATTTGCGCCCAAGAAATACACAAAAAGATACGAAATCAATATTTGGCGTTTTAATATGTTTCGTGTAATTCGTGGACTGAATAATTAGTATTTTTCTTTTTACAAATTTTCTTGAATTTCTCTAACAACTACCCGGTTTCCTTCAACTAAAATCACTTCAACCAGTTTGTCCTTTTCTACAAAACTTCCTTCAGCCATCACATCGATTTTTTCATTATTGATTAAAGCGATTCCTGCCGGACGCAGCTTTGTGTAGGCAATGCCATGTTTTCCCAGTAATGATTCCAAATTATCAGCTGAAGCGTGAAATCCTTCAGATTTTTGTTGATCGGTTTTTAAGACCATGCGGTTCCAGGTTTTGGATTTAACAACAAACCTGATCAGAAAAATCGATATCAGCACCGACACAATCATTATAAAGTTGGCAATTATCGTGTCAAGTTTTGTATAAGCAAGGATAAGTCCCAGAACTATCATAACAAAACCGAAAATGCCAAACACATTAAATCCGGGCACAAGAAAAATTTCGATTAGAATTAAGATAAAACCGATTATTATGAGTCCTGGGATAATTATTTCTAATGGCATGGTTACGTTCCTTTTTAACTATTTGTCAATTTCTCGATTATTATATTGAATATTTTTTTGCTTTTCCATTATATTAACTAATGAACGTAGGACTTCATTTACAGAATCATGATCAGGAAAAAACTTTGCCACGTCCGGTTCAATAACGACAACATTTGTGCCTTCTGCATATCTCCGGGCATATTTACCTCTAACACCCTTGCTAAAATCATATTCCTCCAACATATCGGGATCATTAGGCATTCCTTTCATAATATTTCCTTTCATTTTTTTTTGCTTTTCTAGTACTTATGATTCTAATTTCATCATTTCTTTCAGTATGTATTACAACTAATAGACGATTAGTAATAGAAGTACCGATCTGAATGAACCGATCTTATTCTTCTGAATGTAATGGATCATAAATAGTCAATGAAAGATGATCTTTAAATACACTACTTGCTTCATCAAAAGTAACTCCATGTATTTTTACATTTTTTCTCGCCTTTTTGGGATCCCATACAAAAATCAGCATTATTGATTCCTTGATTATACCTATACTTTTAATATAACAAAAATCATTTTGAGAAACAATTTATTTATATTTTAAATTTTGACAAATTACATTATACAATGAATAAATAGTATTAATTTTTGTAAGACTTGATAAGTCGAGTTATAATTTGATTTACGTTGCAATTTTCTCGTTCTGTTAATTCATTTAATTTTTTAAAAGTTGCCAATGATATGCTTTTATCTAATACTTTAACTGAACCATCATTCCATTGAAGTGCTTTTCTTCCATCAAGGATAAACTTTTCAGGATAAAGTTTTGCTGCTTTTGTTTTTGTTTGATTCCATGCTGCATTAATATCACGTGTAGCAGACATATATCCCATTATGCCCATATTTGCTATTATAGTATCTTTTAAATTTGTAGTCCCCTCAGGAAGCTGCAAAAGTATCTCTAACATCGCTTCAGAAAGCTTGGATTTTGAAAGTCCAATACTCATTCCTGATTTTCTCATTTGACCTAATATTTTTTTATCGAACATCACATTTCCCTATTGATAACACTGCTTTTCAAAGAGTTTAATGGCAAATTTACTATTTCGGATTCTGTAATTTTCATAATTAGCCTTCTGTTTCTCCTGATAAGATTTGCCATACTTTTTTGCATTCTCTTCCGGATAAATATTGCCTATGGGAAGTTACTGAGTCCCAATCACTATCCACCATCCCCTTTAAATATTGACGTGCAGTTGCGATGTTTCTGATTTCAACCTGTTGTTTAAACTTATTTCCAAGTGTCTCTGCAAAACTTCTTGGAACAGAATTCATACACATAAGAACGGACTCTTCGCTTTTTACACCATGATAAAGCATGGCTGGCATTAAATTCAATTGCCTTTTTTGCTCATTCGACAAATTATCAAAGTCTATACCACTCATTCTACTTAAAGCTGACAACCCCCAGGTTCCACCATTAGCCAATTTCCCGTAGATTGCTTTATAAACTTTGGATATTTCATCCGATCCACTTCCATCAAAAAAGCTAACTGCCATCTCATGGATAGTTTTACCCTCTATCCATGCTTGTGCTATATCAGCCATACGAGACTGCCTGCTTCCTTGCTCCTCATCAGGGCTAAAGTTCAACTGCTTAATTTTAAACATAACACTGAATAAATCGGGAAGTTTGCTTTCAGACGAACCAAATAAACTGTCAGGCATCCAGTCAGATAGTGTTAATTTATATTCCAACTGATTAATTTCTCGCATTGAATCTATAACAGACTCGACCGAAAATCCTGTCATGTCGGCTCTTGCCACATTCCCCATATTTTCTGCGATGCTTTCAGTATATTTTTTTGTTGCTTCCAGTAATTGTTCTGACTGATGTGAATTCATGTTTTTTAACTCACTATAGCCAAAAGTGTTCGAAAGCATTCGATCCATTTCATTTAGAGTTGCTTGTAATTCTTTTTTCTCATTCAACAAATGAGCAATATAGCAGCGGAAATCTTCCCACTGCGGAGCATATATCATACTCTCCAGGTCATTTAATTTTCCACGAATCTCCAGCGACTTCAAGATAGCAATCAAACGAGAAGTCAAATCTCCCGTGCTTTCTTTCACATAGTCTATTAAGTCTATTCTCTTTTCCTCTGTATCACGGGCAATGCCTACAACTCCGACATTATCTTGTCCAATTCTTCCTGCTCGACCTGCTAAATTCCAGAATTCCCTATATGACATTTTCTTACCATAGGGATACTCAATACTTTGTAAAAATATAGAAGAAACAGGAAAATTAATGCCTTGGGCAATGGTTGTGGTTGCGCATAGGGCTTTTAATGTTCCTTCCTCAACTAGCCATTCCATCAAAGTTTTTATTTCTTCAGAAAGTCCTCCATGATGAATTCCAATGCCTTTATTGAGCATTTCGATCAGTTCAAACTCTGGACTGATTTCAGCTTTTAAATATTTTTGTACCAATTGGATTTGGGAAGGTATATCTCCTAAATCATCCATATTTTCACTGAGAACTCGTGCCAAACTCCAAGCATTCGGTTGAGTTTTTGCGATAACAATACTTGTGCCTCGATTGGCAAAAATTTTGGCACAACCCGCAACAATTTTGGACAAGTTAGCAGCGCTTTGAGGAACTTTAATTGGTCTTGTTTCGCCTATCTGGTGATTTCCTTTTAAATGGATGGTTTTAGGACTGGTAAGCAATGTTTGATAATTAATTATCCAGTCACTTCCGTCTACCTGCTTTTTTACAAGACCAATAATTCTCTCATTGGGTTGCCAGGGACTAGTGCTTAGGCTGATTGCCAAGCCAGCATCTCGATCATGTGCCAACCAGCGTGAAAGTGTTTTGGCATTTTCCACATAAGGCATTAACAGTAAAAAATTTGCCTTCGCTTGATAATGCTGCTTTACAGTAGCAAGCAACAATTCAATGCGTAGGCCTCTGCTTTCATCTTCAATATTATGGGCTTCATCCATAACCAGCAAAGACAAGGGGCGATCTATTTTATGATTTCGTAGAACAAGTTGCATTTTTTCAGGCGTTGCCACCAGAATATCAAAGCTCTCTGCATTGTTAAGCATATCTTCTTCTAAAATATCTATTTCAATGGCACCGCTTAGCTTTTCTACTTTGATGCCAATAGGAGAGAAGTCCTTTCGCAAGCGTCGAAGAATTTGTGCCACTAAAGCCTTGGTGGGCGCGATATAGGCAACCCATCCTTTGGTTTCGCCAAAATTGTTGACAGCCTGCAGTATTTTGAATTGAGCAAGTAACGTTTTTCCACCAGATGTGGGCATATCAACAACGACTGCCGTTTTAGCAGGGTCTAACAAGCCCAATTCTTTAATGGCTGTTTTTTGAGGTGGCAATAATTCCAGAAGTGGTTTCGCTTGGTTTGCCAGATGTCTTATAAATCGAGAGGCTTTTGAATTAATAGTACGGGCGACCCACCAAATTGAACCATTTACCATTTGTTCTGCTGAAGCATGCAACCAGCGCAATAATATTTCTAACTGTGCATCGCCACCATCGGCAGAAATCTTGATAGCCAGATCAAAATGCTTGTCCAACTGAGGTTTAATATCCGCAGGATCACCTTGAAGCATATATAAAGATAAAAGCTCGGTCGCCTTCGCCCAGTGATAAAGCGATATCAAACGCATCGCCTTGGCTTGGTTTTTGTTATTTGGGTCTGTTTTCAAATAATCATTTTCGTATTGGGTCTGTTCATCTCTCAGTTTAGAAATAGCTATAGTGATATTCGTTAAATCCTGCCATGAATTTTTTCTAAATAAACTCACCCAGCAATCGAACAAACGAAACAAGATGCGTTGATCCCATTCTGTCATTCGATCAGGTGATAGATTATCAATCTTCTCTGAGTAATCATCGTAAATATATTTTAAGTCCGTCCAGCTATCACCACAATAAGCCAGTGCTGACAAATGCAATAATTGAAATATAAATTTCAATTCATCATTTTCTGGAATTTCTAACACTCTATATATTTCAAAAGCCCTGCGCGAGCCTGCTAAAAATTGATCTTGTAGCTCATCGTTATCCGTATGATTGATAAAATCATGCATTCCTTCAATTGCAACCATTTCATACGCCATCGCCAATCGTCTTAACGCGTCTTCATCATCAAAGGAGTCATCTAAACGCAATGCCAATTGTTCGCCGATGGCATTTTCAACTAATTTTGCTTTGGAAAATTGCAAGATGGATTGACGCAATTTATCATCACCAACAGCCAGTACCGCCCAATGGATGTCAATTTTTTTTAAGGCTTCATGCGTAATCATGACTTAGCCCCCTTTGATAGCACGCTGGCATAAAATTTTTGTATTCCATCATTTTGGGGCAAATACAGAGCAACAAGAGAAACTCTATTTTGCTTATGTACTTTCAGATGTTTTTTTAGATAATCCCAATCATTTATCTTTGGCTTAACACTACGCACCAATACCCCAAAAACATAAAAATTCTTATTGTCCTTCAGATAGGCTGTAAGTGCTTCTTGATATTCTGTTGTACTTTTTACGCGATGAAATAAATACTGAATCAGTACTAACCGTATATCATAATCATGGCATAACTTTATTAGCTGCGTATTGAGTCCATCAGCTTTTTTTGATGTAACTTGAGGTGGATATTTCTGTTCAGTGGATGTTTTGACCTCACCAAAGGCAAATTGTCTTTTATGAAAACCAACCATATCCGCACCTGTTAAACTTGAATTAGGATTTTTTAGGTCGCGGTTATTTGACCATGGGAAAAAACACAAAAAATGCGTCGTTAGATAAGCCTCGGCAAAACCCTCGCCCACTTGCCAATCTCTAACCGTTGATAAAACTGCTTTAATTGGACGAAACCCTGTGTCACTCAGGGAAAGCATATAATTTTCAAAATCCTTCTGTCCAAGAGTATCAAAACAAATATCAGCAACAATTTGAGCAGATTGATTAAGGTCATCTTCCGTATAGGATATACCTTGTATAGACATACCATTATGGGTTTCTTGATAAATTGTGTTCCCTGTAGCTAAAACATTACTCATACAATCGTCTCTTTGGTATTGTTGCTCTTTGTAGTTTTTGCCATTTATTTCTCGAATTCTTCATTCATTTATTATGACTATCAAGGAAATCGTGTACTTTTCCTGTTTTCTTGCAATCTATTTCGTCATGTAGGGATCAAATTACGGGACACCATGGCTATGAGCTTTAAATGGTCTTAATTTGGGTAAAATTTTTGTTTTTAGATTTGCGCTATTAAGTATAAAAAATTGTTCTTTGGTTTGAAGATAAGTCCGATAAGCAACAAGCATTACCCAACTTGTTAAAGTAACTAATGATAGTTTTAATGGAAAGTCGTAAAATGTAACAAAGTTTTCAAACCCTTGATACGTAAAGTTTGTGGGGTAAAAAATTATTTCGTTATTTGAATAGATTAATATCATAAACATTATAGAAGAGGTAATACCAATAATGGGAACAATAAATAAGCGGTTGAAATTTTTTATTATTTTGTGTTTTTTGTTTTTATGGATTTTATCTTTCATTTTACAGTATCTATATTTTATTAAAGAATATGATACGAAAGGTGAAGCTATTATGGCTATAGTATTATTTCCGTTAATAATTATGGGGATAATATTCTTTGCTGTTATTTTTTATGAGATATACAAAATAATAATTGACTCATGAAAAAAATATATTTTAATTTAATAGCCTAACCTCAGTATATCTTCCAATTATCCCCTAAACTTGTTTTATACACAGAAACTTTTCATCAATTTTTTTTATGTTGTAAACAACAATTATCTACCCAACTTTTCTGACAAGAATCTTATACCCTTCAACCTTCACAACTTTTACTTGAGAATCCTTCTCTATAAATTCACCTTCAGCGACGACATCCAATCTTTTGTTTCCGAAAATCCCAATTCCAGCCGGGCGCAAAGTTGAAACAGCCTTGCCAGTCTCTCCCAAAAATTGTTCGTATTCTTTCGGAGAAGAGCGGAAACCTTGCTGCGTTTTCTCCTCGGTATCAAGAATGAGTTTTCTGAACGTTTTTGATTTTGGTAAAAATTTCAAAACTGGCAATGCCAATACAAAAGCAAAAATGAAAGAAATGCCCACCAAGGTGATCGCATTTAATATTTCTGTAAAATCGATTCTGCCCACATGTCCAACTAAACTCAAAACGAAACTAACTAAAATGCAGATAATGCCGGCAATGCCGGCAACCCCGAAACCAGGGATAACAAATGCTTCCAAAAGCAAAAGCGCCACGCCGATAAAAAAAATGAGGATTTCGGTCATTTGCGCCAGGTTAACGAGATAGTGGCTGCCGAAAAATAACGTGAGCGCAATTACCGCCAGTGTACCACCGATTCCCCACCCAGGTGATCTAACTTCAAAAATCAGTCCGAGCATGCCAATTGTAAGCAGCAATGAACTGATAATGGGATTGGTTAAGAAATAGACCAACTTTTCAGACCAGTTGATTTTTGTGCGAATCATTCCTTTCGGATTTAATTTGAACTTGTTGAGCAAGTCAGTTATGTTATCTGCCATGCCGTCAGCAATTTTATGTTTGGCAGCTTCTTCGCCGGTAAGAGTGAGCAGTTTCCCTTTTTCAATCACCCCTGGTACTTCGATGTCTTCATCAACCATGGATTCCACAATGTCAACCGGACGGTTGTTTCTTTGAGCGATGGAACGCATTACCGATCGCAGATAGGAAACCATTTTTTCTGACGCTTTTTTTCCGGATTGGTCAACCGGGGTAACAGCTCCAATAGAACTACCCGGCGTCATATAAATTTTTTCACATGATAAAGAAATAAGCGCTCCGGCGGAAGCTGCTTCACGATTCACAAAAGCGATGGTTGGAACCGTTGCCTCAAAAATGGCATCACGTATTTGCAGCGCTGCATCAACGCGACCACCGGGAGTGTTGATTTCCAGAATAACAGCACCAACCTGCTGTTCATTTGCCATCTTTATAATTCGTTCAATGTAATTAGGCAGCCCTAAGTTTATCTGTCCTGCTATTTTGATGTGATAGCTTGAAGTGGAGTCAATGTCAGCAAAAGATACGTTTTGAAGAAAAAGAATAAAAAGAATGAAGTAAGTGATTTTAACATAAGTTTTCATGCCAGGTTTCCTAATTTTCATAAACAGTGAAACCATGATTGAATAATAATAAATCACTATTTACGCCATTTTTAATTCGCGTAATCTTCCTTCGGCAGATCTTGTCAATAATCACGCCAAAGGCAGATTTTTATAATTTATTGATTCGCCGAAGGAGAATTAGCGTTTAAAGGTTTATTTTCAATCAATAATTTTATCTTGTTTAGGGTCGTAATTTTTATATTCAATAAACTTATACCGTTCTATCGATTGTATAAAAAGTGACAATCTTTCATAAACCGGTTCAACGTCTTCTTTGAAATTTTCTCTTAATTTATTACCAATTTCATCAACAGTTAAATTTCCATCAATTTGTTCCCAAACAAAGCTGCCAAATTCATCTAAATTTACTTTAAAATTGGGATTATTTAATTTAGGCACTACATATTTCAGCATAAACTTGTTTTTAAATTTTGGTTTTAATATAGTGATCTTGCCGTCTTCATTTTTTTTGGCTTTTATTATTTTAACCGGGATCAAATCAAGCAAATTAGCAGACATTAAAAAATCTCCAGATACTGCGGGCGGCGAGCCGCCCTTGTTAATTGTAATTTTAAAACTTAAAAAATCAACTCTGTTTATTAAAATAAAAAATATTTTCGTGGGAGTCAAATGAAATTATTAAATTTTGTAGAAAAAAATAAAAAAATCGCTCCTCATTGTTTTATCAATGAGGAGCGAATAATTGTCATCTATAATAGCTTATTTTTTCTCTTTCCTGATAGCCTTTAGCGGGAAGTAAATCATCACAAATGCGAGAATGATGAAGATTAATAAACCAAGAATCGCAAAGCCTGCTTTAGCTTCACCGGCAGCATCAACGTTTCCTAATATTTCGTTTAAATTAATACTGGACACAACAAGGATTGCCAGAATAATTCCAACCAGGGCTTCACCAGCTACCAGCCCTGAGGAAATCAACAACCCCATACTTTCAAGCATTGATTTCTTTTCCTCCTTTTTTTCGTTGTCGGTTTCTTTCTCAATATCTTTTGCCCCCAATTTTTCGGTGGCAAATTTAAAAATTCCACCAACAAAAATGGCAAAAGTAGTTGTAAATGGTAGATACATTCCAACGGAAATCAACATCGGAGATGGAGAGTCGATTAAAATAAGGGCGATGGCAAAAAACATTCCTGCGATAACAAGGGGCCATGCCATGTTACCACTAATAATACCTTTAGACATCATTGCCATCAATCCAGCCTGGGGAGCTGGTAACGCGTCAGTACCGATTCCGTTTGCCTGGTGCAGCCACATAATCGGCAGTACAAGCACAACAGCCGCAGCAACGACACCAATCATACCGCCGATCTGCATTCTGTACGGAGTTGCGCCAAGTATGTGTCCCACTTTCCAGTCCTGCATCATATCACCAGCAACGCCAGCCACACAGCAGACAACCGAAGCTACAGCTAAAGTAGCAGCGATTCCCTGACTTTTACCGCCAAGCCCAACTGCGAGCATTAACAACGCTGCAATTAATAAAGTGGACAAAGTTAAACCGGATATCGGGTTTGATGAAGAGCCAATGATACCAACCAGGTAACCTGCCACTGCCGCAAATATAAAACCCGCGACTGCCATGACGAGTGCTGCAACGATGGCTGATCCAAAACCGCCTGTAAAATAGTTGTAAAGAAAAACCATACATATAACTAAAACAATGATCGCAATGAAAACCATTCCGAATGGCGCATCTTTATCAATGCGGGAAACTTTAGCAGCATCGCCTTTTTTAGCTGCGGCAATATCAGAGATGCCTTTGCCCAAACCCGCGATAAGACTTTTTCTCATTTTAAACAGCGTATAAAAAGCGCCAACTAACATTCCGCCGACAGCGATTGGTTTGACTGTTGCATTGTAAGCTGCTTTGGCAACTGTCATCCAGTCTGCTGATCCAGAAATGACTGCACTTAAATCGTTGCTCATTATAAAAAGAATGATCGGCATTAAAAACAGCCAGCCAAGCACACCGCCAGAGAATGTGATAGCTGCTAATTTAAAGCCGATAATATAACCTACTCCCAGGAATGCCGGAGAAGCGCTGGGGCTTTGCAGGAACATCCTGCCTTCGTGAGACGACTCTCCGCCCGTAATCACTTTGCTGGTTTGGCTGTCTAATAAAGCAATTTTTGAAACTCCGAAAGAAAAAATATCTTTAACATGGTCTTTAATTAGCGTCAAGCCGTTGGCATTTTTAAAAAATTCAATAACACCAGCTAACAACATTGGCAGAAAAACATAGGCAGCGCCAGAGCTTCCGCTTTGTCCGATCTTTACAATTTCAGCACAGGCTTTACTCTCAGGATAGGGAAGAGTAACGTCTTCAATTAATGCCCGGCGTAGAATGATCACAAACAGCACACCCAATACACCGCCGACAAGCATTAAAAGGGTACTTTGAAAATAATGGAATTCATCCCAAACACCGGCAATGATAAACGCTGGAATAGTGAAAATAGCGCCGGCTGCAAGAGCTTCACCAACAGCTCCTGTGGTTCGCGCCATATTCTCTTCAAGAATTGTTCCTTTGAATAATTTTAAAACTGCCATTGAGATGACAGCCGCGGGAAAAGTCGCTGCTACAGTCATGCCCGCTTTTAAGCCCAGATAGACATTGGCTGCTCCTAAAATGATCGCTAATACAATACCCAACAGAATTGCTTTTAAAGTCAATTCCTTCATATCAGTTTCGGCTGGAACAAAAGGTTTGTAAGATAATCCACCCGTGGCTTTTCCTTCTGCCATATTCTTTCCTCCTGGAGTTGGTTAAAAGTTATTAATTGTTAAAATTTTTTAATTAAGTTGACGTAAAACTTAAAGATTAAACATCAAAAAGTCAAGAAAAAAATGAAATTAACCTAAAATATATCCTGACTTCACTTGATTTTTAAAGATATTTTTAGTATATTGTTAAAATTTTAACCCTACGTGGTTTCGTTTGAGTATATTGTTTAGAAATTCCAATTTCGAAAAATCAAAATTCCAAACATTTTGTTTTGAACATTTGTGATTGATATTTGTAATTTTGGATTTTTTTTATATGGATCAAAACTAATAAAAAAATAATTACCTGACCAAATAGACATTGTACCAAAATTTTATAAGTAACTATGGCGTTTTTATCAGACATAACTTTGGGACAATATTTTCCCACTGATTCGTTTGTTCATCGGTTGGACCCGAGAACCAAAATAATATCACTATTAGCAGCAATGACTGCTCTTGTTTTTGCTCACAGTATTTTTAAGTTGGGCATTAGCTTTTTTTTACTGATTGTTATTATAAAAATTTCGCAACTACCGCTATCATTAGTTCTGCGTAATTTAAAACCATTTCTTTGGCTTTTTATTATTACACTAATTTTTCATTTATTTCTTTCAGGAGAAGGAACCGAACTTACAAGAATTCCATTAATAGGTTTGAAAATTACAAAAGAGGGGCTGAATGGTGGAATAATTTATTCAACCCGTTTGGCGGGATTTGTATTAATGGCTTCACTGTTAACTTTGACAACTTCGCCGATGGAAATAACAGATGCGCTGGATCGATTTTTTATACCACTTAAAAAATTGGGATTACCGACAAATGAATTTACATTGATGATGACTCTTTCATTGCGATTTATCCCCACACTAATCAATGAAGCGGATAAATTAAAAAAGGCTCAAATTTCACGAGGCGCCACTTTTGAAGGTAATATAATTCAGAGGATCAAAAGTGTAATCCCTTTGATCTTGCCGTTATTTATTTCCGTTTTTCGACGAGCGGATGAATTAGCCCTGGCAATGGATGCAAGATGTTATACCGGTGGAAAGGACAGAACAAGTTTTAAGAAATTGTCTTTTACTACGAATGATTATATTGTGATAATTGGTTCTGTGTTGTATATGGTTTTCTTTTTAATGATTAAGTTATGAGTCCAGGCTAAAAATCACTAATTACACCCATTACACAAAAATTACACCAAGTAACTTCGATGAAATCAATTAGTGAAATTAATGTTTGTATCTTTTAAGTATCGACTCAATATAATTTTAGATTAGAATTTAATGCAAAATATAAAAATTATTTTAGAATATGATGGTACAGATTTTTGCGGCTGGCAGATTCAGCCTAGCGTAAGAACGGTTCAGGAAGAATTACAAAATTCTTTAAAAAAAATATTTCAACAAAAAATAAATGTTACCGGCGCCGGAAGAACTGATAGCGGGGTGCATGCAAAAGCTCAGGTGGCTAATTTTAATATTGACACATCCATGCCGATAAAAACAATTTTCGCCGCGTTAAATGGAACACTTCCCAAAGATGTGCGGATCATTTCAGCGGAACAAGTTGATATGGATTTTAACCCTCGATACGATGCTATTAAGAGGCACTATTGTTATTACATCACTCGACGAGAACGGGCAATTTACCGCAAGTATATGTGGTGTTTCAAAAACCATCTTGATGTGGAAAAAATGCAGCAGGCGTCTAATTATTTAGCAGGCAAGCAAGATTTCAAAGCATTCTGCCAGGTAGGCGCTGATCTTAAACATCACTTCTGCACAGTCGAAAAAATATCGTGGGAACAAAAAGACGACATTTTAACTTTGAATATCATCGCTAATAGGTTTATTCACAGCATGGTTAGAATTATAGTTGGCACAATAATTGATGTGGGCAGGGGATACACTCCGGTAGAGGCAATTCCTGAAATTCTTGAATCACGCGATAGAAGAAAGGCAGGACAAACAGCGCCAGCAAAGGGGTTGTTTTTGGAGAAGATTTATTATTGATTTTTTATACACTACCAATTCAGTTTCGATCCGGTTAACCTTCACATGTATTTTTAACGAGAATCTACTGATAATTAAACAAATAGATGCCTGAATGAAAATAGAAAAAACCTGAAACAATGAAAAAGAAAATATTCAGTAATCGATATAACTACCTTGTTGAAGTAACAAAAAACAAAAATTATTTTTTCGAAGTTTTTGCTGCTTATAAAATAACTCAACAGGTTTCAGTTATCACCAATTTAAACTATCTTTTATCGGAATTTCAAGATGAGATAATTGATACGGAAAGATTTTTCGAAACGACATGGATATTATTTGATAAAACAGAGGTTAATAAAGTTTGGACTAAAACTATTAGACTATTTTCTTGCGATGATTTTACAAGAATATTGGAAAATAAATTAGATGAAGATAGAATTCAAGGTGGATGGAATAGTCATTTTGAATTTTAAGGCGATAAAACAACAAAAAAATGAACAATTAATCAGACAGCTTTCTTATTAAAAATATTACTGCGGAGGCAGCTATGAAATTCTTCATCGACACAGCAGACATTAATGAAATCAGAGAAGCGAATAGGTTGGGCGTATTAGATGGCGTAACAACAAATCCGTCATTAATTTCAAAGGTAGGTGGTAAATTCGAAGATATTATACTTGAAATCTGTGAAGAAGTAAATGGACCTGTTAGTGCTGAGGTCGTTAGTTTGGAAGCAGAAGGGATGATCCGTGAAGGACGCGAGTTAGCAAAGATTCATAAAAACATTGTCATTAAAATTCCTATTGTTACCGAAGGTTTAAAGGCAATAAAGCAACTGGAATCAGAAGGTATTCGGGTTAATACAACTTTGGTTTTTAGCCCAACCCAGGCTTTGTTGGCAGCAAAAGCAGGCGCCAGTTTTGTCAGTCCGTTTGTTGGAAGACTGGATGATATTAGCACAACCGGCATGCAGTTAGTCCAGGATATTATTACGATTTTTACTAATTATCAAATTAGCACTGAAGTTATCGTCGCCAGCATCCGCAGTCCGATGCATGTGGTTGATGCGGCTTTAATGGGCGCGCATATTGCAACCATTCCGTTTAAAGTAATTGAGAGCCTGGTAAAGCATCCATTAACTAATGCAGGTATTGAAAAATTTTTAGCTGATTGGGACAAAGTTAAGAATCGATAAAAAGGAACATTATCAGAGATAATTTTGTTTAAACGTCAGCAAAGTCGAATTGCAATTCTGTTTTCATAAAAATTTTGGTAATTATTAAAACTTTTGAAATAAAATAAAATTTAACTCTAAACAGACTAACGCAACAAAGTTGTAAAAGGATAAAAAAAGGATTTTATTATTAATTCAATAATTAAAAACATTCTAAAAGAGTAATCAAACGATGAAAAGATTGTTATCATATTTTTTCACTCTTATTATTGGTATTTTTATTGGCGCATTGATCTGGACAAAATACATCAACAGACAAACAGAGCCGATCTATTTTGAGAATAGTTCTGCCGAATATGATTTACGCTCGGACAGTTCAAGATCATCGCAATTGCGGTTAGTGAATTCTCAACAATTAATAAACCAGCGCAGAAATGTTATTACCGAGGCAGTGAAGAAAGTAAGTCCAGCGGTTGTTGGGATCAATGTTTTTCAGTTACGAGAATACAGTTCGTACGGTATATTTGATGATCCATTTTTCCGCCACTTTTTCCCGGAGCGGCAACAACTTGTAAAAGGATTGGGATCTGGTTTTATCATTTCGCCGGATGGTTACGTTGTTACAAATGAGCATGTCGTTCATAAAGCAGCCAAAATTGTTGTAACGCTTCCCAATGGTGAAAAGTATGAAGCACAACAGGTTGCGTCCGACTTTATTTCTGACATTGCGCTTTTAAAATTATCCGGGGAATCATCTTTCCCCTATGTTTTTTTGGGGAACTCGGCTAATCTTATCATCGGTGAATGGGCAATTGCCGTGGGAAATCCTTTCGGATTATTTGATATGGGACAACCTTCAGTCTCCCAGGGAATAATAAGCGCTACCGATCGCGATTTTGGCAAGCAACGGGACAGCCGTATTTATAAAGACATGATCCAAACAGACGCCGCCATCAACAGCGGCAATAGCGGCGGACCATTGGTGAATTGCCTCGGCGAAGTTATTGGCATGAACACTTTTATTTTCTCGGGCAGTGAAAATAGCGGTACATCAATTGGTCTTGGGTTTGCAATACCAATAAATCGAATTAAAAATATTATTAAGGAATTACGGCAAAATGGTTCGGTTGACCGCACGTTTAAAACGGGGATTTCTGTTGTTAATTTAACAAGCCATTTTGCCCGTTACCTTAATGTTAATATTGATAAGGGAGTGATCATAGCTGGGGTCGAATCGAATAGTCCAGCCGCCAAGGCGAATTTACAGGTTGGCGATATCATTGTAAAAATTAATGATTATGATGTCACTTCCACTGACCAAATAGATAAAATTTTTGAAGATCTTGATGCAAAAGCTGGCGACAAGATAAAAATTCGTATTTATCGACATAACAAATATTATAATTTATTATTGCGTTTGGAAAAAATTAATTAAGGAATGTTTTGATCCAGCGATATACTTTGCCCCGCATGGGCGCTATCTGGACTGAAAAAAGTAAATTCAAAAAATGGTTGGACGTCGAAATATCTGTCTGTGATGTTCAGGCTGAATTGGGTCTTGTTCCCAATAAGGCTGTGAAAGAGATTAAGGAAAAGGCAGATTTTAATATCGATCGAATTCTTGAAATTGAAAAAGAAGTAAAACACGATGTAATTGCTTTTTTGACCAATGTTGGTGAGTATGTCGGTGAGTCTTCGCGATACATTCATCTGGGAATGACTTCATCGGATTTGTTGGACACTGCTAATGCTTTATTGATGCGGGAAGCTGGTAAAATTTTATTAGAAGATTTACAGCAGCTCAGGCAAGTTTTAAAAACGAAAGCAATTGAACATAAAGACACGACGTGCATCGGGCGTTCACACGGAATTCATGCAGAGCCTACGACCTTTGGTCTAAAAATGGCGCTCTGGTACGACGAAGTCAATAGACATATTCAAAGATTGAAAAGTGCAATTGAAACAATCTCCTGCGGAAAAATTTCAGGGGCGGTTGGCACTTTTGCTCATCTGGATCCAATAATAGAGGAAAAGGTTTGTAAGAAATTAAATTTAAAACCAGCGCCAGTTTCAACACAAATTATTCAACGGGATAGGTATGCGCAATATTTAACAACGCTGGCGCTTATTGGTAGTTCATTGGAAAAATTTGCCACCGAGATCCGTAATTTACAACGCACGGAAATTCTGGAAGCGGAAGAATATTTTTCTAAAGGACAGAAGGGTTCTTCCGCAATGCCGCATAAACGCAATCCTGTTACCTGTGAACAGATTTCAGGTCAGTCGCGAATTCTTCGGGCAAATGCTTTGGCTGCGATGGAAAATGTTGCTCTCTGGCACGAGCGCGATATATCACATTCATCAGTAGAAAGAATCATTATCCCGGATAGCACAATATTGCTCGATTACATGCTGAACAAGTTTACCGGAATTATTACCAATTTGCTGGTTTATCCGGAAAATATGATTAAAAATTTGAATAAAACTAACGGGCTTATTTTTTCACAATCGGTTTTATTAGCTCTAACCCGTAAAGGAATGTCAAGGGAAATTGCTTATCGATTAGTACAAAAATGCGCCATGGAAACATGGGAAACTGGAACAGAATTTAAGCGTTTATTAATGAATGAAATGGAGATAAAAAATATATTACCAGCTCAAGAAATTGAAGAGCTTTTTGATTTAAAAGTCCAGCTTAGAAATGTTAATAAAATTTTTGAAAGAGTTGGAATTGATTGATAAAATATGGCTTAGTGCGGTTAATCTAGAAGTTATTCGCTAAAACACACAAAGAATAAATAGAATCATAAGCTTTTATATACCAATAAATTTTATTTTTAAAATTGTAAAAAATTTTGTAAACTATCAATGATATGAAAAATTATTTTATGAAGTGTAAATATGATAGTTCAAAAGGAATTAAATAATTTAGAATTAGTAAAAGTGCTTAAAAAAATTAATGAAAAAGAATTACTTTTAGCCCCTGGACCATTTATAAAGATGAATAAAGCTCAATTGCTAAAAGTTGGAAAACATAAACCCTTTAAATCATTTGAGCCAATAAAAATGAGTGGACAGGGTCCTACAGCATCTGAAATGGTTGTCCAGGATAAAATCTAAACTATAGAGGTAAAAAATAATATGATAATATTTCTGGATACATCTGCCTGGATTAAATATTTTATTTGTGAGAAATGGGAAAATGTTGATATACCATTAGTTAATAGAAATCTAATGAAGAATTCAGGACATCTTGCTGAAAGATATTTCTTGAAAGGATGTGATACTTTTCAACTTGCTTCTGCTTTAGCTATTAAAGCGACTCTTTTTGTTAACTCTGATAATGAGTTAAAGGTAGCCATAAAAAAGGGTAATATTTCTGCATTGGACCCATCCAAAGGAGAGTATATTTCAGAAACCATTTAATGCAGTACAAACAAATAATAGATTAAAAACATGGATAAAATTTACATTTAAAATAGAAAAAAAATAAAACGAAGAACGGAGAGTTACCATTGAAAAAGAAAAAAAAGATATATGAAGGAAAAACGAAAAAAGTTTACACAACTGCTGAGCCTGATCAATTAATTCAGGAATTTAAAGATGAGACTACAGCATCTGACGGCAAAAAAAAGGAAGTAATAAAAGTAAAAGGAATTATAAATAACCAGGTCTCTGCTTTTTTGTTTGAGTATCTCTCTGGTTTTAATGTACCTAATCATTATCTCAAAAAATTGGGCGATCGCGATATGCTCATCAGGCAATTGGATATGATTCCAATGGAAGTTGTGATGCATAACATCGCTGCTGGCAGCTTATGTGAAGATTATGGTATTGAAGAGGGAAAAGAGCTTTCGTACCCGGTTTTAGAATTTTATTTGAAAGATGATTCGCTGCACGATCCCATGATAAATAAATCGCATATCATCGCTTTTGAATTAGCCATCGCAGATGAACTGAAAGTGATCGAGCGATTGGCGTCAAAAACGAACGCGGTTTTAAAGTCCTTTTTTTTAAGACGGAAAATAAAACTTGTTGATTTTAAATTAGAATTTGGGCGATACAAAAGCAAAATTATGCTCGGCGATGAAGTTTCACCGGATACATGCCGTTTTTGGGATGTATCTACTGATACTAAATTAGATAAAGACAGGTTTCGGTTTGATATTGGCAATGTTGAACAAGCTTATAAAGAAATTCGAAATCGTATTTTAAATTAAATAAATAGAGACACCTTAATTAAAAAACAAGGGGCTAAATTGGCTAAAGAAGGTATTAGTGTTATTTTGTTTGTTGTCCTTTTTGCTGTTATTATTTTTATTGGGACATTAATTACTGGCAATATAGTATTAAAAATTTTTACCATATTAAGTTTGCTGTTTATTATTTTTACAATTTACTTTTTTAGAGATCCGGAACGTACAACCCCTGAGGGTGAGAATCTAATAATATCACCAGCGGATGGTAAGGTAATTTTAATTGATGACGTCCAGGAAAATGATTTCTTCAAAAGTAATGTCAAGATGATAAGCATTTTTATGTCTGCTTTTAATGTCCATGTTAATCGAATTCCTATAAGTGGAAAGGTTGTTTACTTCGATTATAAAAAGGGCGCTTTTCATCAAGCTTTCAGAGATGAAGCTTCTTATGAAAACGAACAGGCTATCATCGCAATTAAAAGCAATGGATTTAAAATATTATTCAAACAAATCGCAGGGATATTTGCCAGAAGAATTGTATGCAATATCCGAGAAGGCAGCGAGGTGAAACAGGGGGAAAGATTTGGAATGATCAAATTCGGTTCCAGGCTTGATATTTTCCTGCCTGATAATGTTAAAATAAAAATTAAATTAAATGAAAAAGTAAAAGCTGGAGAAACAATTATAGGAATTTATAACTGATATGAAAAACAAAAAAAGTGTGATCCCGAATATTTTTACATCTCTAAATATTTTCTGTGGTTTTTTAGCGATAATAAGTGTAAGTAACGGAAAATTTATTAACGCTGCCTGGTTAATTACCATTGCTGCCATTTTGGACATGTTTGATGGACAAGTAGCAAGATTAACAAAAACGGACAGCAGCTTTGGCATTGAATTTGACTCTCTCGCAGATATCATCTCGTTTGGAATCGCTCCTGCTATTTTAATTTACAAGGTTTATTTTGAGAGTTTTGGCATTTTAGGAATTATTATTAGTTTTCTTCCGTTAATGTGCGGCGGGATTAGACTGGCTCGTTTTAATGTGCTTTTTGGCGGCAAGGAAAAGGTTAATTTCATCGGTCTCCCGATACCATTCGCTGCTTTGAGTTTTGTTTCGTTTGTCATTTTTAATTATTATTTTTGGAATGAATTGTTTCTTACAAGAATATTCATTCCACAATTGATTCTGGTCAGTGCGCTAATGGTAAGTAAGGTTGAATATTGGGTACTCCCTAAAGTAACTTTTCGCCACAGTAGAAAAAATACAATAGAGTTTATTATAATTTTAATCGCTTTAGTTGCTTTAGCATTATTTCCACAGGAAAGCTATTATCCGCTAATTATGTTTTATATTTTATGGGGAGTCGTGCAATTTATTTATAAAATATTAACAGGCAATTACACCGAAAAGAAGGTTAATAAAGTATAAAAATAAAAAAACATTGTGTTTTTTATTGTATTTGTTTATATTCATTTATGGATAAAATGTAATAACTTTCGGATGATGGGCTGATTCAATGCGCAAGAAATCTTTGGGGATTATTCTATCTATAATATTTATAGGTTCGATAATTGGTTCTGCTGTTGGTGAATTAATCGCACTAATAATACCAGAAGGGGTTGTCAAACAATTTTTTTTGAGGTCTGTTATAATTGGATTTGATCCGGTAACGATCAATTTGGGGACATTAGATTTTACGCTGGGGTTTAATTTTATTTTAAATATTATTGGTGTTTTGGGAATCTCTTTTGCCGCGTATTTATTGCGCTGGTATTATGGGCATAGATTATGATGTGAAAGGGGTTTTTAACAAAATAATAATTCATTATAACAGTAAAAATCAATCAAAGTGGAGGTAAAAGAAATGTTCGGTTCCATTGGACCAAGTGAGTTGATAGTTGTTATGCTCATTGTTCTGTTGCTTTTTGGCTCAAAGCGTTTACCTGAGTTGGCAAGGGGATTAGGCAAAGCAAGCAGGCAGTTTAGAAAAGCAATGGAAGACGTTAAAGAAGAAATTAATTTGGATGATATAGATCGGGAATTAAAAGGGTAAATTTCGATTTAATTTTCGTTAATAACTATTAGACCTAAAAAATATAAACGGAGGAAAAGATGTTCGGTTTAGGCGTACAGGAATTAATGATCATATTTCTTATCATCATAGTGTTATTTGGCGCTAAGAAATTACCTGAATTAGCAGGTGGACTGGGAAAAGGTATTAAAGAGTTTAAGAAAGCCACCAGGGAAGCAGAAAAAGACGAAGAACCAAAAAAAATAGATGAAGCAGAAGAGACGGACAAATAGGAATATTAGGAGAACCACTTTAAATTTTGATGAGCTTTATCTCAATTAAATTCATAGACTGTTCGTTGAAAACACCGAAGTTCACCGGATTAATTTTTTTATCTCCTAAATGGTTTTCAGTGATATTCTGTGTTTTTTTGTGTCAAATTTTTAGCTTCGCTGCGCTGGGCAATAAAAGTAAATGAAGGCAAAAATCTAAATGCCTTCATTTCTATTTTTAGGGAGATAGGTTGTAACCAGAGCCTTAACAAAAAATGGTAATCCCTCAGTTATTGGGATATTTAAGATGTAGTCAACTTAAGAAGGTAGTTTTAAATCACGTCGATAACTTCAATAAAATTATTCGTTAACTCCACTTATTAATGTTTTTATAAAGTGGACTAAATCTTTGTTTACCACCAATAAGTGATGGATTACAAAAAATGGAATAAAATTCTTGACTTTTATTACTTTTTCGGTTAAATTTAAAATTAAATTTTTTATTCTGATTATTTTAAAGCGTTTATAAAGTTGTAAAAAAGAAACATCCTTTTTATCAATTCAAAGGGAGTTTCATATCCTAATACAGGAGGAAGAAGATAGTGAGACCCAAAGAAATAAAAAAATTAATAGAGTTAGTCGAAACAAGCACTATTAGCGAACTGGAAGTCAGACGTTTTGGGCAAAAAGTTCGTATTAGCAAACAACAGGAAAACACAGTTGTTACATCTTCTCCTAATATGGGTGAGATATCTTCCCCTCCTGTAACAGCAGCTATTGCTGCATCGGCGTTATCTGTCGAAGCTCCGCCTAAACCAAAAAACGACGAAGGTGCTGAAGAAGTAACCGATGCTAATATTATTGAAATTAAATCCCCGATGGTTGGTACTTTTTATAGCGCCCCTGCTCCTGATGCCGATCCTTATGTCCAGGAAGGCGACATCGTTACAGCAAACCAGGTATTGTGTATCATCGAAGCGATGAAACTTATGAACGAAATAGAGTCAGAACTACGAGGTAGGATTGTTGAGATATTAGGCGAAAATGGAAAACCAGTGGAATATGACCAAGTTCTTTTCAGGCTGGCAAAACTTTAAAACACAAATAGCGGAGAAATTCAGTTTTGTTCACAAAAATATTAATAGCAAATCGCGGAGAAATTGCTTTAAGGATAATCCGAGCATGTAAAGAACTTGGCATTGCGACAGTTGTAGTTTATTCAAGTGCTGATGAAAATTCCTTACATGTGCGATTTGCAGATGAAGTTGTAAAAATAGGTCCTGGTCCCAGTAATGAAAGTTATTTGAATATTCCCAGGATTATTAGCGCTGCGGAAATTACAAATGCTGATGCCATACATCCCGGCTATGGATTTTTAGCCGAAAACGCACAATTTGCTGAAATTTGTGAATCATGCAATATCCGTTTTATTGGTCCTTCATCAGATATGATTGCGAATATGGGCGATAAGGCATTCGCCAAGACAAGAATGAAACAAGCAAACGTTCCCACAATTCCAGGCAGTGAGGGTATCATCAAAAATATAGCTGAAGCGGAGAAAATCGCTGATGAGTTGGGTTATCCTGTTATAATGAAAGCCACGGCTGGAGGAGGCGGACGGGGGATGAGAGTTGTTCGACAAAAAAGCGGATTAGAAAATGCTTATTCTACTGCCAGTAGAGAGGCTGGCGCTGCGTTTAACAATCCTGAACTATATTTAGAAAAGTTTTTTGAAAACCCGCGCCATATTGAAGTACAAATCATAGGAGATCAATATGGCAATGTGGTGGCGCTGGGCGAGAGGGAATGTTCGATTCAGCGAAAGCATCAAAAATTGATTGAAGAATCCCCATCGCCTGCTGTTGATGAAAAAATAAGAAAGAAAATTTCTGAAGCGGCGATTAAAGGCGCAAAAAATGTCAATTATCAGAGCGCTGGAACAATTGAATTCCTGTTAGCTGAGGATGGAAAATTTTATTTTATGGAAATGAATACACGTATTCAGGTTGAACACACGGTAACAGAAGTCGTTTTTGGCATGGATTTGTTAAAGAGACAGATTAAATTAGCGGCAGGAGAAAAAATTGAAGAAGGGTTGAAAAATTTTAAAATGAGGGGGCATGCCATTGAATGTCGCATCAATGCTGAAGATCCGGATAAAAATTTTCGTCCCTGCCCTGGTAAAATTGAAAGTTTTCATGTGCCCGGAGGGCCCGGCGTACGCGTGGATACACATGCTTATGCGCAATACCTGCTTCCACCCTATTATGATTCTTTGATCGCAAAAGTGATAACCTCTGGACAAACCAGGGAAGAGGCTATTGGCAGAATGAAACGTGCATTGGATGAATTTATTATAGAGGGAATTAAAACTACTATACCATTTCATCTAAAAGTTTTAAATGAAAAACACTTTGTAAATGGCGATTTCGATACAAAATATATTGAGAATTATTTCAGTTAATCAATTTCACAACTTAGTTGAAGGGAGAATAAGAATATGGAAATTCCAAAAAATTTAAAGTACACGGATGAACATGAATGGGTCTTTGTAGAAGATAACATTGCGACTATTGGCATTACCGATTATGCCCAGGGCGAATTAGGCGATATTGTTTTTGTGGAACTTCCGGCGGTTGACGATGAAGTTCAACAAATGGACGCATTTGGTACAATCGAAGCTGTAAAAGCAGTTTCCGATATTTTTTCACCGTTATCCGGAAAAGTTGTTGAAATTAATGAGCAGCTTCAAGATCAACCGGAACTTATCAACCAAAGTCCTTATGACGATGGATGGATGATAAAGATTGAATTTTCTAACAAATCAGAATTAGACTCTCTCTTAAGCCCGGATGATTACAAAAATTTAATCAGTTGATTTTTTAGACTACGAAAGAACATATTCTAATTAAATACATCTTGATTGAATCGAGAGTTTCAAAATTCGATCGAGTCTTGTTATAATATTATTTTAGAATTTTGAATTGAATTGCTTTTTTGGAGATTAGTATGCCTTTTATTCCTAATACAGATGCCGATAGAAAGGCAATGTTCGAGCGGATTGGCGTTAATAATTTTGCTGAATTGATTTCAAATATTCCAGATGAATTAAAATTTAAACGAGATTTGGACCTTCCTGATCCAGTATCAGAACTGGAAATTTCTCGTATTATTCAAAAAAAAGCGCTAAGCAGTAAAAGTACAAACGACTCAATAAGTTTTTTAGGCGGTGGCGCCTATGATCATTTCATTCCAGCCGCTGTTAATCACATCATTTCGAGACCAGAATTTTACACTGCTTATACACCTTATCAGGCAGAAGTGAGCCAGGGAACGCTGCAGGCAATATACGAATATCAATCCATGATCGCTGAATTAATGGCAATGAAAGTTGCGAATGCTTCTATGTATGATGGAGGTTCAGCGCTTGCAGAAGCTGCGCTAATGGCAGTTTCTGAGACACGGCGAAAGAAGATTCTGATTTCAAAAAGCGTTCATCCATATTATTGTCAGGTTATTAAAACGTATTGTTTTGGTCAGGCAATCGAAATCGAGTTGATTAACATTGAACAGGGGAGAACCAGTCTGGCAGATTTGAGATCAAAAATTGATACCGACACTGCTGCTGTTATTATTGAACACCCAAATTTTTTGGGATATTTGGAGAAAGTGTTTGAAATAAGCAACCTGGTTCGTGAGAACAAAGCATTGTTTATCACTTCAAACGATCCCATTTCATTGGGAATTTTAGAACCACCCGGGGCTTATGATGTTGATATAGCGACCGGCGAGGGGCAATGTTTGGGGAATCCGTTAAATTTTGGCGGTCCTTATTTGGGAATATTTGCATCTAAACAGAAATATGTCAGAAAAATGCCCGGTAGGATTGCCGGCGCCACAACTGATACTGAAGGTCGGAGAGGGTTTGTCTTGACCTTGCAAGCCCGTGAACAACATATCCGGCGGGCAAAAGCAACTTCAAATATTTGTACAAATCAAGCGCTCAATGCTTTAGCTGCAACAGTTTACCTGGCACTGATGGGAAAAAAAGGGATTCAAAATGTGGCTGATCTCTGTTTGCAAAATAGCCACTATTTAGCGGATAAAATTGCACAAATTGGCGGCTATAAACTCAATTTTACTTCGCCATTTTTTAAGGAATTTGTGATAACAACTCCAATGCCACCCAAAAAAATTATTGATGCTTTGAATAAAAAAAATGTCTTTGCCGGAATTGATCTCTCTTTATTTGATTATGGCCTTAAAAACGAAATGTTGGTGGCTGTTACAGAAAAACGGACCAAAGATGAGATGGATATGTTTGTAGAATTGCTTTCAAATTTTTCATAACAATAAAAAAATAAGGAACTTTTAAATTCAAGAATAGTTTTACTATTGTATTATTTGAAAAAGCGAATTGATTCTATTAAAGTTATTGAAAATATTATGGAGAACACTTATTAGGAAAAATTGATACAGTTTTAAAGGTAAATGGGATACAACATAAAAAAAAACATGGAAGTGGATTAAAAATATTCCGGTATTTCTTTACACCTTTATCTGAATTTTCCTAAATAGGCAAAATTCCGAATGCTTTAGGTGCACCTTTAAAAATCAGGAGAGGTTTAACCTTTTTCATTCGGTTTTTTTTTAAGAGTAACAATTAAAGGAGCTTTTCATGAAAAAATATGTAATCATCATATCCATATTATTGCTTTTGGTAATGATGTCTCAACAGGCATTTGCGGTAAGTGAGGCAGCAGTGCTGTTTTTAATGATTTCGCCGGGAGCGCGAGCAGCCGGGATGGGCGAAGCTTTCGTCGGAGTCGCTGATGATGCTTCTGCTGTTTATTGGAATCCCGCTGGATTAGCTTATCAGTATAATAGAGAAATTACTTTTATGCACGTGAACTGGTTGTCCGGATTAACAAACGACCTATTTTATGAATTTTTAGCTTATCGCATGAGCATCGAGGGCGTAGGAACAATTGGGTTCAATGTAATTTACCTCGATCTTGGCGAGCAGCAGGGAATGGATGAACAGGGAAACGAAACAATAAAGTTCAGCAGTAATGAATTTGCAATTTCTGCAAGTTATGGCGCTACAGTAACAGACAATCTTGCCATGGGCGTTTCATTACGATTCATTCGAAGCAATCTTTCCAAAACCGGGGCAGGCGCTGAAAAAGGAAGCGGTCAGGCTAATGCTTTTGCATTTGATGTCGGTTTGCTATACAAATTTCCTTTTTTGAGAGAAAGATTAACCTGGGGGCTGAACATTTCAAATATGGGACCAAAAATATCTTATATCGATGCTGCCCAGGCAGATCCTTTGCCTACCAATTTTAAAACAGGCATTGCCTTTAGGGTGATTAATCAGAAATATAATAAACTCACAATTGCTGCGGACATCAACAAATTATTAGTAACGCCTAATGGAGATAAACCAGCGGATTCATTTTACGAGGCGCTAATTACTTCCTGGTATGATGATAAACCCTTTCAGAGAGAGTTAGACAAAATTACTAAAAGCGTCGGATTAGAATATGTATATAATGATCTCATCGGTTTGCGGGCTGGTTATTATCACGACAAAGAAGGTAAAGTAAAATACATGACCTTTGGCGCTGGTATTAAGTATCATTTATACAGCTTTGATTTTGGATATGTATCTGCATCGGAAGGACATCCCCTGGCAAATACAATGAGATTCTCTTTGAGTTTCGGATTTTAATTTTGATTCATCAAGAAAATTAGTACTTATAATTAAAATTAAGCGACTATTTGGTTGTTTTTTGGCAAAATAATGATTGAGCAAAATAATTAAAACCTTTGCAAATTATTAACTAACAATTTTTTTTAATCATTTTGCTGGTTAAGTTTTACGAAATAACAACCTTGTCATAAATACCGTTTTTAAGAGACCAGACCCTGCATACTGAAAAATTAAAATAATTCACTTAAATATAAATCCGCAAGCAATTTCCACTTGCGGATTTTAATAATTCACCAATTTTAGAAATTGAACGATGTTCTTGAAAAGAATTGTATTCTCGATTATAGCTTGTCTTTTGGTTGTTTACCCCAGCTTCGCTGAAAAAAAAACAAAGGCTCCTCAATATTATAAAAGCAATATTTCCTCTCGGTTTGTTTGTTCATACAATTCGGCAAAAACCGAATCGATACAAAATTCAGGACTAAATCCGTCTGCTTTTTTTGCAGAATTGCCAGATACTTTAAAAGTGATGGCGATTCGGGTACAATTTCAACGTGATAATGACCGCAGTACAACCGGTAACGGTTGCTTTGATCTTTCGGTGACTGATTCCGCAATGATCAACCCGCCACCTCATGACTATTTATATTTTGCCAATCAATTACGAGCGCTCAAAGATTACTATCAAAAAGTTTCCAATGGAAAGTTAATTCTGGACATTCAGGATCAATTGGGAAATTTTTCTGCTTATCCCCAACAAGCTGACAGCGTTTGGACGCTCTCTCAACCGATGACATATTATAATCCCAACACAACAGATGAAGAGTTAGATCAGAAATTGGGCGAATTGTTTCGCGACGCAATTCAAACCGCAGATGCTAACAGCAATATTGATTTTTCTCAATTTGATGTTTACATCGTATTTCATGCTGGTGTTGGCGCAGAATTCACCCAGGACTTTGATACCACGCCCAGCGATATTCCTTCGGTTTTTTTAAATGAAAATGATTTAATAAGGTCTGTTGGTAATAATTCTCCCGATTTTTTAGGAATACCGGTGAATAAAGGCAATCATTATGTTAATGAAGGAATGATCCTTCCGGAAACTGAAAACCAGGGAGGAAAT
>Ga0208771_1000159_pt1 | contig 42340 bp, 42 predicted proteins | sample AntAceMetag02UKX_FD_184775 | JGI IMG/M metagenome (GOLD analysis project Ga0208771, IMG submission 184775) | Saline lake microbial communities from Ace Lake, Antarctica - Antarctic Ace Lake Metagenome 02UKX (SPAdes) (version 2) | ecosystem: Environmental > Aquatic > Non-marine Saline and... | reverse complement strand
CGAGGAGGGACCAGAATACAGTGGTAATCACGTAGCCCCTGAGGGCAGGAAGAGTGAGGCGATAGTTGCGCCGCAGGGCGAGGAGGCGCCGGGGACCGAGCAGCCTGATAAGGCGGATGAGGTCCATGATCGTGCCAACCATAAAACAGGTTTATTCTTACTTCTTCTCCGCAACGATCACGGGAAAGATGCCCATCGGCTCGGTGGAAACCTTGAAATTGCAGAACGAGGCCTTTTCCAGAAGGCGTATGATATAGTCCTCGTCCCTGTAGTTAAGGTGCCAGCTGAGTATTCTCCCGAGAAACCGGGCCTGCTTATGCCGGTCGACCAAGCCGCTCGTGACCAGGCTTCCGCCGTGGATAAGCTCCAGGTACATTACCCTTAACATCTCGACACACTCGTCATCGCTCAGGTACTCCAGGAGCCCGATCATCTTCACGATGTGCGGAGAGACCTTGAGGTGCTCGTGTATCTCCCTCGCGTCCCCTTCTATGTATGTGACCCTGCCCTCCAGTTCGTGCTCACGCGTGTGCTCCTTCCCGTACTCGAACGCGTCGCTATCATAATCGATGCAATGGGCGTGCACGTCTTCGTGGTCGTGGTCCGCCATCGTGTCTATAACATGCGTTCCCGGGCCGGACCCCACGTCGACGATCGTGACCTTTCCCCGGTGCGCGTACCGGTCGATAAGCCCGCACAGGACCCGGTTCACCAATTTCTTCCTGTTCCTGATCGCTATGGAGAAAGGACTGTACTTTATGGCCATGCGGTCGAAGAAGTTCCGCGGCGGCTGGTTCTCGTATATAATCTCCATCGCGCGCCACCCCCCCGGCCTTTTCAGCGACTCCTTGAAAAGTATGCTTCCCCTCAGAAGGTACAGCATCAACCGCCGGGGGATAAGATAATTCATAAGCGGATTGAAGACGACCGCCTTTTTGACCCGCTGAAAATACGGCAGGACCTCGTATTCGACACCGTCTACCTTGATATACTTCATAGCTTATATCCTGTCATTATAGAATACACCCCGAACGGTTCCGGGGCCTCCTCCACACCGTCGAACCCCGCGCGCTCGAGAAACGAGCGGACGATACCCGGAGAACGGTAATGGTGCGACCAGTTGAACACCCGCTCCATGAACCCGTCAACGCCGTGGGCGTCGGTTATGCTGTTCGTCACGACGTTCCCGCCGGGCTTCAAAACACGAAAGACCCCGCTTAAAAGGCCGGACAGGGAGCCGTCATCGAAGTATCCCAGGAAGCCCAGCATTGTCACAATGTCAAACGAGGCAGCCCCCATACCCGCCGGCGTCCCCGCATCCCCCTCCATGAACGAAACCTCCTGCTCCAGCCCGAACCCCCCGGACAGCTCCCTTCCGAACTCGAAAGCGTCGGAATCCCTGTCGATGCACAGCAGCCGGCACCCGGGGACATTCGCTTCTTTCATCGCCTCCATCTCGCAGCGCCCCGGTCCTGACCCAAGGCTCAGAACGGTGGCGCCTTCGCCGTGAAGGCCGATCAGCCGCGCCACCTCCCTGACAACCAGCATCCTCCTGTTGCGCGAGGCCCTTGGAAAAAAGGCGCTCTTCAATACAAGCCGGTCAACGAGGTTCCCAGGAGAACCGTTGCCGTAGCACAGCTCGAGAGCACGCCAGCCACCCGGCCGGACCATTGACTCCGCGCCGAGAGGACTGGCCCGGACAACGCGGCGCAGCACGCAAGCAGGAATTATACAATTTACGAGGGGGTTGAGAAACAGTTTCCTTACCGCCGCCTCCAGCGGGGCGGGCGAGTCCAGGCGCACTCCTGCCCGTGAGGAGAGATTACTCAAAGCATACCTCCCGCAACACCGTGAACCGGTCACCGTAATCCCCGTCGGGAACGAGGTAGCAATGCTTGTACTGCTCGGGCGATACGCCGCCGTATATCACCTTTCTCTGCCGCACCTCGCCGAACGACCCCGCGCGTATCACGGCAAGCCTCATGCCGCCCAGGCGTCCCGACCTTCTCTTGCCGTCATACTCCATGTTGAGCTTCATCAGCTCCATGTCTATCGCCCTTATGAACTCGCCGCATGAGGCGCCATCGCCGAGATCCTCTTCCTCGATAAGCAAGCGGTAATAAGGAACCTCGTTCCAGGTTGGCACAAGCGTAAAGACACAGGGGCCGACTGCAAATCTCGATGCACACCGATGTACGGCGCTCACTATCTGGTACTCGGATACCTTTTCGCCGGTCATGGACGAGATATGCTTTCCCTTGTTGAGGAAAGCTACGACCGGCGTCGCGTTATAGAAACCGACGACTTCGATCAGGTCGTGTAAATTGTACCTGCAGAGACCCGACGAAGTCGTCATGACGACGAAATACCGCCCCCCTACCTCGAGCTCGTGGGAGAGGTACGCATCCGGATCAGGGCTTTCTTCCTGCTCTTCCGGGATGAACTCGAAGAAATGGCTGCCGATATCCAGCACACCGGCTCTCCCCTCGTCGCTTACCGGAATAGAAACCCTCCCCTCCGAAGCGATCAGGCCCATCTCATAGGCGGGTACCTCCGGGTAGTACTTCGGTAAAAGGTCCAAAAAATGATGTACTGCACCCCCTTTCCAACACGCGAGAAGCACGATATCGGACCAGTAGTCCTTGGGCATAAGTTTTCCGCTCCGATCGACGATCGCCTCAAGCTCCCGCGCGCGGCCGGGGTTCGGTTTTAGAAAACGTGATAGATCACCCCGGATATTGCCCGGCAGCTCGAATGAAGAAGAGATCGTTCCATCCCTGACATCACGTATTATGCTTTCCCTGAACTCATCGACAACTCTGGCCACGGCGATGTGCGTGCTTGGATTCGGTGACATAACCGTGGTTATGCTGTGCTCGATGGCCAGCCTCATGACGGTGTAATATTTTGCGAGCTCATCCTTCACGTGGTACGACTGCGTGGGAACGGCATAAAGCAGCCGCGGCGCCAGCCGCTGTCTCTCCATCGATAAACCGGACATGGACCCGCAGGGCACCCTGCACCGGATACCTTGGTGAGAAACGTGTTCACAGGTGGGCGACGCGATAGGAAGTATCTTTCTATCGAGGAAACCCGGATACTTCTTCATTACATGGGAGACCCAAATCATCCACCCCCGCCTGTATTCGGAGAGGAAGCTCTCCGTCACCGGGATGTACTTGGGCTCAACCGTCGTCCCGCTCGTCAGGGCGAACATCAGCAGGCGATCCGTCTCGGAGAAAAGGACATTACGTTCACCGCCGACAATCCTTTTTACATAGGGAGCAAACTCATCGTAATGGCATATCCTCACGTTCCTTCTGAAGTCCGCTATACCGGCTATCTTGCCGAATCCGTGCTCCCGCCCGAAGAGCGTGTTCTCATTCCGCCTTACCTTTCTCAGTAGGACCTCTTCCTGGGTCCTGAGCGGCTCTTTCGTCAACCGGTCGAAGGCGGCGGCAAAACGGGCCGCCTCAATTTTGAACGCCTTCAGTAATAATTTCCTGATCATCGTCAGCCGCCAATATCCCCTACCCTGAAAGGTGTTGCGACAGAAACGCCAGTACCCTCTTCTTGTACTCCTTCGGCTTGACGACGACCGATCCGTTATGCTTGGCCCCGGGCACCACCCACAGTTCTTTGGGTTCGTCTGCAAGCTCGAAGAGCCGCTGGGCGTTCTCCGGCCCGATGTAGCTGTCGACTTCCCCGTGGATAATAAACACCGGCGGGTTGGACCGCGACTTCAGGCTCTTCTCGACGGATATGAGGCGGCACCTGAGCTTGTACTCGGCCACCTTCAGCATCAGGAACCGCATGTACGCATACAGCAGTGAGGGCACGTGATTGCTTATGTACGTCTGAGACACGAGCATGGATACCCATTTCCTCTGGTATATTCTCACGACGGCTTCCGTCGAATACGCGCTGTCAGCTATGACGGCCTTGACGTAACCGTTAAGGTTTGCCAGGGCGAGACATGCCGCCGCGCCCCTCGATACGCCGAAGAGTGCGATCTCACCGACATCCGGCCGGCTCCGCGCGCACATAATCGCCCCCAGGGCATCCTCGAGCTCGTACGTGCTCGGCCACTGAGTGGGCTGGTAACCCTGCAGGTTGGAGCTCTCCCCGTGTCCCCTGAAATCAAAGGTGAAGACATTGTATCCCGCCTCGGGGAGAAAGCGGCAGTAGCGTTCCCATGAGCCGGCACTGGAGCCGACCTCGTGCGCGAAAATAACGGTCCGCCCCCGGCTCCCCGGCGAAGGGATAAAATACCCCCTGAGATCGATACCATCGAGGCTTCTAAAATCGACAGGCTCGCCCTCCGGCGTGCCGAACTTGTCCGGAGATACAACCCTGACATTTAGAAACACCCTGACCATCGTGGGGAGATACTTGATCGTTATCAAGACAATGGCCAGCACGACCACCGCCACCGCTAACAGCAAATAGATCATCTCAACTCCTCTCCTCCCGTCACTATCAGGCATATGTTCTGTCCGCCGAAACCAAACGAGTTTGACAGCGCCGCCGCTACCGCGTGTTCCCTGGCTGCGTTCGGGACGTAATCGAGATCGCACCCGGGATCGGACCTCTCCTGGTTGATCGTGGGCGGGATGACACCGTGCCTCAGGACAAGGAGACAGGCTATAAGCTCGATCGCCCCTGCAGCCGCTATGAGGTGGCCGGTCATCGACTTGGTCGAGCTCACCGGTATCCGGTAAGCCTCCTCGCCGAAGACCTCCTTTATCGCCGTTGTCTCGACGACGTCGTTTATGAGAGTGGATGTACCGTGCGCATTGATGTACCCTATATCCGCCGGCGCGAGGACGGCATCGGAGAGCGCCGCCCTCATTGCGGCTATCGCGCCGTGGCCGTCGGGAGGGACGTCCGTCACGCGGTAGGCGTCTGAGCTCGCGCCGTAGCCGCCGATCTCACCGTAGATTTCGGCCCCGCGTTCGCGCGCATGCTCCATCTCCTCGAGCACGAGGATCCCCGACCCTTCACCTATTACGAAACCGTCCCGATCGGCATCGAAGGGACGGGAAGCCTTTTCCGGCTCTTCGTTTCGCGTCGAGATGGCCCTCAGCAGGCTGAAGCCCATAAGCCCCAGCGGATATATCATGGAGTGCGAGCCACCGCTCAGCATCACGACGGCGTCCCCCCGCCTGATTATCTCCGTCGCCTCGCCGAGCGCCTGGCTGCTGGCTGCGCACGCTGTCAGGCAGCAGGAGTTAGGGCCACGGGCCCCGAACGCCCTCGCAAGATGGCGTGCCGGCGCATACGACTGCTGCTCGAGCTCCAAGACAGGATCCATGGCCGAACGGGCGGCAGCGGGAAACTTACTCATGGAGATCGCGGAACCATCAAGCGACCCTGTAATCATATCGAACAGGGGGGCGAAAAAGCAGTGAGCCTCCCCCGAGCCGAGGTAGACGCCAAACCGGTCCCGGTCGAATGAATCCTCCAGCAGCCCCGCGTCCGCCAACGCCATACGACCCGCGGCAAGGGCGAACCGGGAGTTCTTCTCCAGCCGGTCGAAGTCCCCCGCATAGCCGCCGGGAAGATGGGCCGGCTCTAATCCCCTGACTTCACCGGCGATACGCGTTGGAAAAGAAGAGGCGTCAAAAGACGTTATAGTGCCGATTCCGGACTTCCCCTCCAGCAGCGCCCGCCAGTTCTCCTCCACGCCGATTCCGAGGGGGGTCACCATCCCGATTCCGGTTACGACAACGCGCTTTCTCAACTCATCCTCCTGAAAATCAGGGTCGCATTCTGGCCGAAACGGGAGAAGGAGTTGGACATGGCAAGGCGGATATCTGCCTCCCTCGCGTCATGGGGGACATAATCGAGATCGCAACCCGCGCCCGGATGATCCAGGTTGATTGTGGGAGGAATAACCCCGTGCCACATTCCGAGAATTGTGGCCAGTGCCTCGACCGCGCCGGCCGCCGCACCGAGATCGCCCATCATGCTCTTTACCGAGCTCACGGCAAGCTCTCGCGCATGCTCCTTGAAGACTGCCTTGATGGCCGCGGTCTCCATCACGTCATCCTCCGGAATACCGTCCCCATGCGCACTGATGTAATCGATAACGTCCGGGGAGCATCGCGCGTCATCGAGGGCCCTCATCATCGAGGAGGCCTTTCCGTCATCGCCCCCACCGCCGGAATCTCTTCGTCCGCGCATACTCACGGACGAGCCGTATCCCGCCAGCTCCGCGTAGATGCGTGCGCCGCGCCTCAGGGCGCGGCCGCGCTCCTCGAGGACGAGGACGGCCGCCCCCTCTCCGAGGACCCTCCCGTCCCGGTCCCTGTCAAAAGGACGGCTCGCTCCTTCAGGGTCGTCGTTCCTGCGCGAGAGCTCACCCAGCATAGTATCCCTTATCAGCGTGCGGGGCGTGATGTTCGCCTCCGTTCCACCGGCCAGAACGATATCGGCGCCCCCCCGCTCGATAATCCTGAACGACTCGCCGATCGCCTGGGCACCGGCTGCCGCGCCGGCGGTAATCGTATTGCTGATCCCGAGGGCGTTGTATGCTATGGAAATGTGCGAAGCGGACATATTGGGGAGCTGTTTCAGCAGCCATATCGGAACCATGTTGGCCAGCCCCTCCGCGCCAAAAAGTCCCGTATCGAAAACGCCGTTATCCACCGAAACACTTACAGCACGGGCCAGCTCCACGATATCTATGGCGAGCATTCCCGCCCCGATTACCACGCCCACCCGCTCCGGCTCAACCGCCGGGAAATCCAGGCCGCTGTCTTCTACCGCAAGCTTCGCGGCGGCGACTGCCATCTTCATATCATCCTTCATCAGCTTGAGGGACTTTCGCTGCGTCACGTATTCCTTCGGGTTGAAATCCCGCACCTCGGCCGCTATCCTTACCTCGAACGAGGACGCGTCGAAACGGGTAATCGGCCCCACACCGCTCCTGGCCGAGGCAAGGCCCTCCCAGAAAGCATCCCTGCCGATGCCGAGCGGGGCGACGACGCCGAGCCCCGTTACAACGACACGTCTATCCGTCACGACCCACCACCCCGTTTATATCGAGATATGAAAGTAAAGTCCGGTTGAAAACGAAATTCTCGTTCCGGTCCACGGGCCCTCCGTATCTGGCAAAAATCAGCCTCCCGGAAGCGAATGGGCGGCCGTCTATCGTCACGGCGCCTTCCACGCGAAAGATTCCCTCTCTCTCATCTTGTAAAACCGCCTCGATTTCGAGAGTGTCGCCCGGCCTGGCGAAACCGTTAAATGTAACGGACGCAACCTTGGCCAGGATAAGCGGATACCTGAAATCGAGGACATGGCCTATAAGCATCCCCCCGGCCTGTGCCATCGACTCTATCACCAGGGAGTTCGGCAAAACGGGAAATCCGGGATAGATATCGTGGAGATAGTCCTCCCCAAGCGCGACATTCTTAAGGGCAGAAACCCTTCGCCCCTTCTCAATAAGGGTCAACCTATCGATGAAAAACCAGCGCATCGGAGCAAGTTTAACATATCTTTCAATTCCGGTGAAAGATTTTGGATCGAAGGGAAAAGCGAGAAGTGCCCCGGGGAGGCGCATGAGGGGCAAAACCGGGGGAATTTGAAGGAATAAGTCCCGACTTCAGCCGGTGTGCACTAGCCGACCTTGCTCTTCATATAATCCGCGATCATCTTGACGGTGAAAAGATTCGAGATCTGGGACACTCTGGGATTTTTCTCCAACTTGGAGATATCAAGGGATGAGAGCTTCTCCCTCACCTGGGCCAGACCCTTTTCCGTCAACTTACCATCCTCGATATTCCCCTCCCCCAACAGGATGTCTTCGGGGAACAGGTCCCCCCGGGGGATCTTCATATCGAAAACTTTCTCGAGTCTGAATATAATATCAAGGAAATCTATCGACTCGGCTCCGAGATCTCCGACGAGCGTGGCTTCAGGACCCACCTCGTCATCTTCAACACCCAGCGCATCAATCAAACACTCCTTTACCTTCCCGAAGATCTCCTGATCTGTCATGGATAAACTCCTTTTCCTTTCTTCATGCTCCAGGCCGTGGACCGGCGACTGAAAGCCCGCCATCCACAACTATTGTCTGTGCCGTAATATACGAAGCCCCCGGAAGGGCAAGAAACAGGACAACGGCCGCCACATCCTCAGGGCTTCCGTAGCGCCTCGCAGGGATTGCCCTCCTGAGCGCATTTCCCGCCATATCCCTGACCCTCTCGCTCATCTCCGTCTCTATGAGGCCCGGAGCGACGGCATTCACCGTAACTCCCTTCGGAGCAAGCTCAAGCGCGACAGTTCTCGTGAACGCCTCTATCCCCGCCTTCGAGGCGGCGTAGTTGCCCTGCCCCTTCCCGCCCACGCGGGAGGCAATGGAGCTGACATTTATGATTCGCCCACGTTTGCGCGCTATCATAAACCGCGCCGCGGGCTTTGTAAAGTTAAATGCGCCGCCGAGATTGGTCTCGATCACCTCATCCCATGCGGAGCGCTCCATTGAAAGAGTAAGGGTATCCCTCACTATCCCCGCATTATTCACGAGGATGTCCAGCCGGCCGCATCGATCCACCACACCGGTCACGATCTTTTCGGCGGCGGCCGGGGATCGAACATCTCCTTCGATAAACTCCATCCCCTGTGGAAGAGAACCGCCGGGATCGGCCAGATCCACGATAAATACCTTCGCCCCCTCGGAAGCGAGGACTTCTGCTATCTTTCTCCCGATACCCCGGGCTCCGCCGGTAACTATGGCAACCTGCTTCTCCAGCCTCATCGCTTTCCCCTCAGTTCCAGGTACCTCTCCCTCAGTTCGGTTTCAAGCGAATCCCCGGCGCCGTCGGGCCGGAACCACTCGAGCTCGAACCTGCCGGAGACGGCCACCTGCCCGTCGACCGTCCCCCTGCCGCGGAAAGCCCCTCTGCTCCCATCCTTCGACAGCAGCTCGACTTCAATATCCAGCCTGTCTCCAGGTATGACGAACCTGCCGTACCTCACGCTTCGGGCACTCGACATAACGGCCACGGGAAAACGGAAATCCGTGTTGATCCTCACAAGCCATGAGGCAGCCTGGACAAGCGTCTCCAGCATGAGCACGCCGGGCATCACGGGATGGCCCGGAAAATGATCCGCGAGATAGCTCTCATCTTTTGAGAGCGTCCGCGAGGCGTATATCTTCTTCCCATCCTCTATATCAGTTATCTCATCGATCATTAAAATAGAAGACATAACCTCAACCCGTACCGAACATTAAATCCTTTGATCTTCGATTCATGCTTTTTATTCAGACGCCCCCAATCCGACTTTTTCTGCATCCTTCTCTTTTGTGAATTTCACTGAAACCACCCTGGATACGCCGGATTCCTCCATCGTTATCCCGTAAAGAATATCCGCCATCCCGATCGTCCTCTTGTTATGAGTGATGATGATAAACTGGGAACTACTGACGAACCCGGCAAGAAGATCCACAAACCTGTTTATGTTGGCCTCATCGAGCGGGGCGTCGATCTCGTCCAGAACGCAGAAGGGGCTCGGCTTGACCTTGAAAAGGGCAAAGAGAAGCGCAACCCCCGTCATTGCCCGCTCACCCCCGGAGAGGAGCGATACGCCCTGGAGCTTTTTCCCCGGCGGGCGCGCCACTATCTCTATGCCGCTCTCCAGTATGTCGGACTCGTCCAGCAGCACGAGATCGGCTTTCCCTCCACCGAAGAGCTGCTGGTAGATCTCCTTGAAATTGGCCCGGATCGCCTCGAACGTCTCCGAGAACATCTTCTTTGTGGTCTGATTGATCCTGATGATGGCCCTGTTCAGCGCGTCCTTGGCCTCGGCAAGATCGTTCTTCTGCTCCTCCAGGAAAGAAAACCTCTCCGAGAGCTCGTCGTGCTCTTCGATGGCACCGAGGTTCACCGGGCCCATTCGCCTGATCTTCTCCTTGATCTCCAGGATACAGCCTCGTTTTTCTTCGAGGCCCTCCGCTGCGACGGCCGCCTCGTCCAGCCTCTCCGCTAGGTCGATTCCATACTCCTCCCTTATCCTTTGGAGGATCCCTTCGGCTTCCGGTTTCAAGCCGGCAATCCTGACATCGAGGTCCTTCTGGCGCTCCCAGAGTTCATCGAGCTTCCCCCTCTGTGCACGCTGCTTCTCATCATCGGCCTTTACAAGAGAACGGAGCCGGCTTCTTTCCGAAGAGAGCTCTGCCGCCTCGCTGTCGAGATTTATCTTTCTCGACTCAAGCTCTTCGAGCTCACGCGCCAGGTCCCCGTTCTCCGACAGCAGCTTCTCGACCCTCGCCTTCGTTGTGTCCACATCCCCTATCCGCGCGGCAAGGGCGTTCTTCCTATCCTCGAGGGCGGTGATTATCTCCCGGTGCGACATCTCGATGTTGGAACGCCTGCCCGTGAGCGTCGCAAGCTCCAGCCTTACATCTCCGACCCGCGATGCAATTTCCTCTTTCTTGACCCCCTTCTCGTCCACAACCATCTGCGATTCCGCGATGATTTTCTCGAGCTCTCCCTCTTCCCTCCGGCAGGCGGCCGTCGCCGCCTCGGACTTCGCCTCGCTTTCTCCCAGCCTCCCTGCCTCCTCTTCGAGGTCCCCGAACTGGGATGAGAGAGCGAGTTCTTCATCCCTCGAATGAACGGCTTCGGTCTCGGACCTGGCCATATCTCTCTCCCCGGAGTACAGTTCCAACTCCACGCGGCGAAGTTCAGACAGGTGGGTCTCCCGCTTTTCAGCCAGCGCGGCGGCGGCGGACTCGGCTTCCCCCCGACGCCTTTTTGCCAGGGCCAGTTTCTCTCCGAGAAGGGATGCCTCGCCCTCGAGCACATCGAGTTTTCCGGACAGCCATCCCCTTCCGCGCCCCGCCCCGCCGAGTACAATTCTCCCCCCGGCCGAAATCAAATGGCCGCTGCGCGTGACTACATCGAAAGAGCCCTTGCATTCCGGCCACAGGTCTATGGCCGACTCGATGTCCTCAACAATCACGACGTTCCCCAGGAGCCTGGCTGTCAGGCCCCGTAATCTCTCATCGGCCGTTACAACCTCCATCGCCGGCCGGGCACCCTCCGGCACTTCGGGCCCGGGCATACGATCTTCTGCCGTTATCCAGTCATCGACATGCGAAACGGCAATCTGTTTCACGCCCTTCCGGTCGAGTGCCAGAGCGATATCGGATGACGATTTAAAACCATCGCTGACCAGGTCCGCGTACCGGTCCGCCAGGGCCGCGTACACGGCATCGGCGTACCCGTCTTCTATCTCGATCAGTTCAGAGAAAAACCCGACCATCCCGGACGCCGGCCAGCCGTCGCCGCCCAGGACCTCCTCCAGCGGAGCGGGAGCGCCAATCTCTCTCACAAGCTCCACTTTTGAGCTGACACGCGAATGGGACTTCTCAAGCACGAGAGTCTCCTTCCGGGAATCTTCGAGAAACGCCTCACAGCGCGCCCGCTCACTATCAATCCGCTCACCCTCCCGCGCCAGCGAACCCAGCCGCTCCCTCACCTTTTCGAGGGCCGCCTTCTCGTCCGATAACTTCAGCTCTAGGCTCTTCTTCCGGGATTTCGCATCCTCCAGCTCCACGGTAGCGCGCCTTTTGGCCAGGGCAACTTCCCGCTGACGCGCCCTTATAGCGGCAAGACCGTTGGATAGGCGGGTCAGACGATTCTGTACCTCGAGGGCTTCCCCCCTGGCCTTCTCTATTCTACCCCTGGCCCCGGAGATAGCTTCATCGAGCGCTTTGAGTGCGCCCTCGCTCTCCTCGACTTTCTCCTGGAGGACATCGCACTTGCCGGCGATGGTGTTCAGCTCTTCCTCGACCACCACCCGGCGCTCGTCAAGCTCTTTGACCCGTCTGTCGATCTCCTCCAGCTCGTCGGCGCCCCTGTCCGTATTCCGGCTGATCTCCTCTATCCAGCCCCTGTTCGATTCGAGCCTCGTACGAGCGGCATCGCTCCGGCCCCGAAGCTCGATCCTCTCCGCCTGGAACTCGTCGATCCTCTGCTCGTACCCGGCGGTTCTTTCCCTCAGGGCGCTCATATTCTCATCGAGGCGCCGCAGCTCCGCCTCGCCGGCTTCCACCTCACCGCGGATCCTGTCGCTTTCAGACTGGAACTGCTCTATCTCATCGATGTGCCTCTTGTAATCCACGAGAGAGACCGCCGTCTCCGCCTCCGTAAGCTCTGCATACAGCTCCTTGTACTTCTGCGCTTTGGAAACCTGGCGCTTTATTGAATTTATCTGCCGCCTGACCTCCTTGATTATGTCCTCCAGCCTGGTGAGGTTCCCCTCCGTCGACTCCAGCTTCCGCTGGGCCTCCTTCTTCCTGGCCTTGTATTTCGTTATGCCGGCCGCTTCCTCGAACAGCGCCCTCCGCTCCTCCGGCCTCGAGCTCAGGATAACGTCCATCTTCCCCTGCTCTATGATCGAATACTCGCTGGCTCCAAGCCCCGTGTTCATGAAGAGCTCGTTGATGTCCTTCAGCCGGCAGGGGTTGCGGTTCAAAAGATACCGGCTCTCGCCGGAGCGGAAGAGCTGGCGGGTCACGGTTACCTCGGTGTAATCTATGGGGAGCACTCCGTCGGCATTGCTCATTGTGAGCGATACCTCCGCCATGCCGATGGGCTCCCGCTCCGTGGTCCCGTTGAAGATAACATCTTCCATCTTCGTACCACGGAGGGAGCGGGCGCGCTGTTCACCTAGGACCCACCTTATGGCATCGGATATATTGCTTTTCCCGCACCCGTTCGGGCCGACTATCGCGGTGACGCCGGGCTCGAAATCAAGGACCGTCCTTTCGAGGAAGGATTTAAAGCCGATCATTTCCAATCGTTTGAACCGCATGACCTACCCTGCTATAAACCGGTATTTGTTATTTAAAATATTGGGCCGCCAAGTCACTAAGAGCTGGAAAATATGAAAAACATGAAAGCATGAAAATAGCAGGCTGTTGGAAAATGGATAGGCCTTATTTTCATATTATCTTATTTCTATATTTCTGTATTTTGTCGTGGCTTCGTGTCGTGGTGACTTAGTGGCTATTATTTCTTTTAAGTCGGGCGGTGAGGGCGGGGAGGATCTGGAAGAGGTCACCGACAAGTCCGTATGTGGCGATCTTTAGTATCGGCGCCTCGGGGTCCTTGTTAATGGCGATTATAACATCGGACGCCTGCATGCCCACGAGGTGCTGGATTGCCCCCGAGATACCGCACGCGATATAGACCTTCGGCTGGACCGTCTTTCCTGTCTGTCCCACCTGGTGGAGATACGGTAACCATCCGGCATCCACGGCGGCCCTGGACGCCCCGACTGCAGCGTTGAGCGCCTTCGCCAGGTCGAAGATGATGTGGAAGTTTTCGGGGCCCCTCAGCCCGCGGCCCCCGGACACGATGATATCCGCCTCGGTCAGGCTCATCGTCTCCTCAAGCTCATCGACAACGTCCTCGACGCGCGTCCTGCTCTCCGTCTCCCCTTCTTTCAGTTCCACCCTGACGATCTCGCCCGTCCGGCCTTCGTCGGCAACGGCCTCCTTCATCACCTTGTGACGGACGGTGGCCATCTGAGGCCTGTAATCGGGGCACTTTATCGTCGCCATAATGTTTCCCCCGAAGGCCGGGCGGGTCTGGAGCAGGAGCCCCGTCTCCTCTTCTATATCGAGGCCCGTGCAATCGGCAGTGAGGCCGGTCCCGAGCTCAACCGCCACCCGCGGGATCAGGGCCCGCCCGATCGTTGTAGCGCCGCACAGGACGATCTCCGGCTTTTCATCGCGTATCAGGCGCGTCAGGATCCTGGAATAAGCTTCGTCTTTGAAATCCTGAAGGTCTTCGGACTCTACAACGTACACTTTATCCGCTCCGCGCTCGATCAGCTCGCGGGCCCGGCCCTCTATCCCTTTTCCTACGAGGACCGCCCCGAGGCCGGCGTCCCGGAGGTTCGCCAGTCTTCTTCCTGCACCAAGCAACTCGTAGACGACCGACTGGATAATCCCTTTCTTCTGCTCGGCGAAGACCCAGACACCACTGTACTCCTCGAAGCCCTCTATCTTCTTGTGCGCCTTCCTGAGAACGATCGCGTCGAACGGGCACGACTCCACACACGCGCCGCAGAGGGTGCAGCTGTCCTTGACAACCGCCAGCTTCTCGACGAGCTCGAGAGCGTCGTACGGGCAGGCCACGAGACACTTCCCGCACCCCACACAAGCTTCAGCAATAATCTCCAGCGCCATTTTTTTTCCTAGTATCTCTCCACGAATGTCACGAATTTCAATTTAAACCACGGATTATTGAAAATCCGGCTTATTGACGGATACTGATTTGACGGATTAACTGCTAAATCAGTTAAGGCTTATCACTTCAGCTTGCACCAAAGTAATAAAATCAATTGCATAGGTTAATACCGCCATAACAATTAGCCTCTATTTTTTTCTTCGCCCTGTTGTAAATCCGTTTAATCCGTGGTTCAGTTTCTCATTCTTTCTAAATAAACATTGGTTATTGGGTGTTGGTCATTGGTTATTAGGCCTTATATGATTTTTTTCTCCTCCATCTCCTTGAGAAGCTCCTCGACGATCTCCGGTGCGTCCCCCGTCAGGATCTTCCCCCCTTCTCTCTGGGGAGGGGCGAAGACCTTCTCCACGAAGGTCGGGGAGCCGTCGAGTCCTATCCTCGACTCGTCCACGCCGATATCCTCCGCCGTCCAGATGTTAATCTCCGCCTTCTTCGCCCTCATCTTCCCCTTGAGGGAGGGAAGGCGCGGCTCGTTGATTTCCTTTACCACGGTGAGAAGGACCGGCGTGCTCGACACCACGACATCGTGGCCCTCCTCCGTCATCCTGTGCACCCTTATCTCCCCGTCACCGACCGACTCTATCTTTTTTACGTACGTCACCTGGGGTATGTCCAGGTGCACGGCGATACCCGGCCCGACCTGCGCGGTGTCGCCGTCGGCCGCCTGTTTGCCGCACAGTATCAGGTCGAAGTCCCCGACCTTCCTTATCCCCATCGATACCGTGTAGGAGGTTGCCAGGGTGTCGGCCCCGGCGAACGCCCTATCGCAGAGAAGAATCGCCTCGTCTATTCCCAGGCTGACCGCCTCCCTGAGGGCGGCCTCCGCCTGGGGGGGGCCCATCGTGATCACGACGGTCTCGCCGCCGTACTTCTCCTTGATCCGCACCGCCTCCTCGATGGCGTACATGTCGAAGGGATTGATAATACTCGGCACGCCCTCCCTTACCAGCGTGTTGGTCTTCGGGTCTATCCTGACGTCCGTCGTGTCCGGGACCTGCTTGATACAGACGATAGCCTTCACTTCTTCCTGCTCGCCGATTCCTTTATGAGGGCCGCGGCGATAACGCTCCTCTGGATCTGGTTCGTCCCTTCGTATATCTGGGTTATCTTGGCGTCGCGCATCATCTTCTCCACCGGGTACTCTTTCATGTAGCCGTACCCTCCGAAGACCTGTACCGCGTCGGTCGTCACCTTCATGGCCACGTCGGACGCGAACATCTTCGCCATGGCGCCTTCCTTTGCGAGCTTCTTCTCGCCCGCGTCTATCGATTTAGCGGCCGCATAGGTGAGAGCTCTCGCAGCTTCTATCTGCGTCGCCATATCGGCGAGCATGAACTGGATGGCCTGGAAGGATATGATCGGCCTGCCGAACTGCTCCCGCTGGCGGGCGTACGCCACCGCCGCGTCGAGGGCCCCCTGCGCGATGCCCAGGGCCTGGGCGGCGACGCCCGGCCTCGAGTTATCGAGCGTCTTCATCGCGACCATGAAACCCGTGCCCTCCCGCCCCAGGAGGTTCTCCTTCGGGATACTACAATCCTGGAAGATCAGCTCCCTCGTCACCGAGCCCCGGATCCCCATCTTGTTCTCCTTCTTGCCGAAGTCGAAGCCCGGCGTCCCCTTCTCGACGATGAAAGCGCTCGCCCCCCTGCTGCCGCGCGTCTTGTCGGTCATCGCGATAACGGTGTATATTTCCGCCTCACCGCCGTTTGTAATCCACTGCTTTGTGCCGTTCAGCACGTACCCGTCTTCAACCTTTTTCGCGGTCGTCTTGATGCCACCCGCGTCGCTGCCTGCATCCGGCTCCGTCAGGGCAAAAGCGACCAGCTTTTTTCCAGCCGCTATATCGGGAAGATACTTCTGCTTCTGCTCCTCCGTCCCGAAAAGGATGAGGGGGAAGGCACCCAGGGCGGTCGCCGCAAGCGCCAGGGCTATTCCCCCGCACGCCCTGGAAAGCTCCTCCGTGGCTACGACAAGATCCATCACCCCGCCGCCCGTGCCGCCGTATTTCTCCTCGATATAGATGCCGAAGAGGTCTGATTCCGCCAGCACCTTTACGATCTCCCATGGAAACTCGCCGCTCTCGTCGTACCGGGCCGCCACCGGTGCGATCTTCTCCATCGCTATCTGACGGCACAGCTCCTGTATCATCTGCTGCTCTTCGGTCAGAAAATAGTTCATTTCATTCCTCCTGATACTGATTATTTACCGCAATAAAAAGTAACATCCAATGGCCTCGCCTGCGCGGACAGTCTCCTGCTCCTCCAGGCATGGCTTACATGACTTTGAAGGGTACATGCCATACTGCCCGAAGGGCAAACGTTAACCCGCCGCATCTGAATTTCAAAAATTTGTCAGCTCCGACGAAGTCGGAGGGACAATAAATTTGAGAGCAAAGTCCCGAGCTTGTCGAAGGACAAAGCGAGCTAATTTAAGAATTTCTTTATGAGCAGCGTGGCGTTGTGGCCGCCGAATCCGAAGGAGTTTGACATGGCAACATTCACCTCCAGCTCCCTGGCAGTATTCGGCACGTAATCGAGATCGCACTCAGGATCGGGGTTCTCGTAATTTATAGTGGGTGGAATGACCCCCTTCTGCAGCGCCAGGACCGCCGCTATCAGCTCGACTCCACCGGCGGCACCGAGAAGATGACCGACCATCGATTTCGTGGAGCTCACCGGGAGCCTCCGTGCGTGGTCGCCGAAGACCGTCTTGATCGCGGCAGTCTCGAACTTGTCGTTGAGCCGGGTGGATGTGCCGTGGGCGTTTATATAATCCACGTCGTCCGGATTGAGCCCAGAACTGCAGAGGGCTCTCTTCATGCACCGTGCCGCGCCCGCTCCCCCGGGCGCGGGTGCCGTCATGTGATGCGCGTCGGCCGTCAGGCCGTAGCCGGCAAGCTCGCAGTAAATCCTGGCGCCGCGCTTCTTCGCGTGCTCGAGCTCCTCGATGACGACGATTCCCGCGCCCTCGGACATGATGAATCCATCCCGCTCCGCGTCGAACGGGCGGCTGGCCCGCTCGGGCGCATCGTTCCTGGTGGAGAGCGCTTTGAGTGCGCAGAACCCCGCGAGGCCGAGGGGCGTTGTCGCCGACTCCGTCCCCCCCGTTATCATCACCTCGGTATCGCCTGAGGCTATAATCCTGGCCGCCTCGCCGATCGAGTGGGTGGCCGTGGCGCACGCCGTCGCGATACAGAGGTTCGGTCCCTGGGCGCCGAGCCGGATGGAGACATGCCCCGAGGCCATGTTCGTGATCAACATCGGTATCAGGAAGGGGGAGACTTTCGATGGACCCCTCTCCATCAAGACAGCGTGCTGCTTCTCTATGACGTTAAGACCGCCTATGCCCGAACCTATAAGGACACCGACCCTGTCCGGGTCCTCGGCAGCCATATCCAGGCCCGCGTCTTTCCTGGCTTCCTCCGAGGCGACGATGGAGAACTGGACGAAACGCTCCATTCTCCGGGCATCCTTCGGCTTGATCCAAGGCGACGGATCGAAGTCCCTGACCTCGCCGGCGATCTGGCTCGTGTACGGCGAGGGATCGAATTGAGTGATCCTGCCCACTCCAGACCTGCCGTTTACGATGGAATCCCAGTAAGATGGGACATCGTTGCCTAGGGGAGTCATCGCTCCCAATCCGGTTACCACCACTCGCCTGCCGTTCATTTCCTCTCCAATCATATTTGCTGTTCCGGGCGCGCAGGAACCGCCATCGTTGACGGTTCCTGCAACCCCCGGGGAAACCAAGGTTACGCTGAGAAACCCGCCCAGAGCTATTTCTTGATATGCTCTTCTATGTACTTGATAGCGTCACCGACGGTTTTGATCTTACCCGCTTCCTCATCCGGGATCTCGGTGCCGAACTCCTCCTCGAAAGCCATGACCAGTTCTACCGTGTCGAGCGAGTCGGCCCCGAGATCGTCTATGAAAGACGCCTCCTGAGACACCTCATCGGCGTTGACTCCCAGCTGCTCAACCACGATCTCCTTTACCCTGTCAGCTACTTCTGCCATCACCCTACCTCCTTTTTCACGTTACACTTTATACGTTTCACATTACCATGCCGCCATCAACAACGATAACCTGGCCTGTTATGTAATCGGACAGATCCGACGCCAGAAAAAGGGCGGCATTCGCCACATCGGACGGGGCGCCGAAGCTCCCGACCGGAATGAAGCCGAGCATTTTATTTTTTACTTCATCCGGGAGGCTCTCCGTCATCTGCGTGGCTATAAATCCCGGCGCGATCGCGTTGACGGTCACGCCGCGCGACGCCAGCTCCTTCGCGACGCTCTTCGTCAAGCCGATAAGGCCCGCCTTCGAGGCCGCGTAATTGGCCTGGCCCGCGTTGCCCATGATGCCGACAACCGACGAGATATTGATTATTCTCCCGCTCCTTTGCTTCATCATCTTCCTTACAACAGCTTTTATGAAATTGAAGGCGCCCTTGAGATTAATATCCAGGACGCGGTTCCAGCTATCATCGCTCATCTTCATGATGAGCCCGTCGGCGGTCACGCCGGCATTGTTGACCAGTATATCGACGCGGCCGAACTTGTCAATAACATTATCGACCGCCTCTTGCGCCGATTTCGCATCCGAGACATCGGCCCCCAGGGCTATTGAGTCCGCGCCGGCGGCAGCGGCCTCACCGGCCGTTTCAGAGGCCGTCTCCTCCCTGATATCGACCACCGCGACCCTGGCGCCTTCCCGCGCAAAGGTCAATGCTATCTCCCGGCCTATCCCGCGGCCCGCCCCGGTAACAATCGCCACCTTGTCTTCAAGAAACATCATTCCCTCCCGTCACCAATCTATGAGGCCGGCGCCCCACGTCAGGCCCGCGCCGAAGCCTACAAGAATCACCCGGTCGCCTTTCTTGACGAAGCCGCTCTTGTTCGCCTCGTCCAGCGCCACAAACAAAGCCGCCGCTGACATGTTCCCCCGCGTCTCCAGGTTGACGAACACCTTCTCCACCGGGATTCTGATCTTTTTCGCCAGAGCCTTTATGATTCTGATATTCGCCTGGTGGGGAATCAGGCAATCTATGTCATCTATCGTCAACCCGTTTCGCTCCAGAACGATCTCCACCGAGCGCGCCATCTCGATGACCGCGTGCTTGAACACCTCCCGCCCGAGCATCTTCATGTAATGCATCCGCCCGTCAACCGTCTCGTGGCTTGCCGGGTTCAGGGTTCCTCCGGCAGGCATGAATAGCAGGTCCCCCCATTCACCGTTGGCGCCCAGGTAAATGTCGACAATTCCCTTATCGTCATCCGCAGGGCCCAGGACCATGGCCCCCGCACCATCGCCGAAAAGGACGCACGTTGCCCTGTCCTCCCAATCGGTAATAGCCGAGAGCTTCTCCGCCCCGACTACCAGGACCCTCTTGTAATTACCCCCTTCGATCAAATGCCTTCCCATTTCGATGGAATAGATGCAACCCGTGCATGCCGCGTTGAGGTCGCAGCATGCCGCGTTGGGAAGGCCCAGCTTCGACTGCACAACGCACGACGTCGACGGGAATATCATATCGGGCGTGATAGTGGTCATGATCAGCATGTCGATTTCCTCGGCCGCGACTCCGGCATCCTCAAGCGCAACCCTCACGGCAGGAACACCCAGATCGGAAGTTATCTGGCCATCGGCAGCCAGGCGCCTCTCCCTGATCCCCGACCGTGCCACAATCCATTCATCAGAAGTATCCACCATTTTCTCGAGGTCGAAGTTAGTCAATACCTTTTCAGGAAGGTAAGACCCAGTCCCCATAATCACGCACTTTTTTCTTTCGGCCATCTCTTTCAGAGCTCCTTTATAGCCATTTCAATCCGCTCGTTGACACGGGAATTCCCGAAATTATACGCAACGCCTATGGCGTTCCGTATGGCCTTTGCGGATGAGCCACCGTGACATATAATACATATCCCGTTAACGCCGAGCAAGGGCGCACCCCCGTACTCGGAATAGTCTCCCTTCCTCTTTACGCTCATCAGGGCCGGCCTCAATATTAAAGCACCTACCCTCCTGTACCAATTCTTGACGATCTCGTCCTTGAGCATCCTCATGACGGCGCCCGATATGCTCTCCGTCAGCTTCAGCACGACGTTCCCGACGAAGCCGTCGGTCACGATAACATCCAGCTTGTGCGAGAAGACGTGCTTGCCCTCTATATTGCCCACGAAATTGAGCTTAGATCTGGCAATGAGCCCGTGTCCCTCCCGCATCCGCTCATTCCCCTTTATCGCCTCCGTTCCCACGCTGAGAAGACCTATCCTGGGCCTCTCCTTGCCCATCGTGCAGCGGGTGAATATGTCCCCCATAACCGCGAAATGCAGCAGGTGGATGGGCTTGCAGTCGAGATTTGCCCCGGCGTCTATGAGGACTGAAAGGCCCCAGGGGGTGGGTATATAGGTCGCGATTCCCGGCCTCGAGATGCCCGCGAGGAATCTCCACTTCAACTTTGTGGCCATTACGACGGCGCCTGTATTGCCCGCGCTGACCAGCGCGTCCGCTTTTCCAGCCTTGACGAGGTCGGCTCCAACAGCTATGGAAGCGTTTTTCTTCTTTCTCAGGCCGGAAAGCGGGGATTCCTCCATCTCCACGACTTCTGAGGCGTGAACCACCTCGATGTTCTGGAGACCGCTGCCGCCGAACTTATCCAGCTCCTCGCGGATCTTCTCCTCCCGTCCGACGAGCACGATTCGCTTGCCGGAGGGATCGGCTTTAGCCGCCTCTATGCTCCCCTTGACTATAGCCCAGGGAGCGTAATCACCCCCCATGGCATCGACGACAATCCTCATGGAGATTTCCTCATCAAGACAGCAGGCCTATTCCTTTAACTGGACGACCGGCTCTCCCCTGTAGTAGCCGCAGTTCGGGCATACGCGATGGGATAGCTTCGGCTGCCCGCAATGGGGGCACTTCGAAAAGTTCGCGGCGGAGATGCCCTTACCGCCTCTTCGCTTCCCCGCCCTGCTTCTTGTTACCTTCTTCTTGGGTACGGCCATATAAAATCACTCCTGTTCCGAAAGGCCCGGTCCGGCGCAACTGCAACCACAAGGCCCCTTGTTGAGGCTACCGCCGCATTCCGGGCAAAGACCCTTGCAATCCTCGGAGCATAACGGCTTCAGCGGAAGGGCGATTATAATATCTTCGCGAATGCTCTCGGTCAAGTCAATAATATCACCATCCCGGACGGTAGTCGTGAACATGTAGTCGGGGCAGCTAAGGGTGTGCTCGTAATATTCCAGGCACCTGCTGCACCGGAGCCTGGGGCGGGCATTTATCGTCCCCTTCACGAGGAGGGTATCCCCCGTAAGCCGGGCGAAAACATCCACATCTATGGGCCCATCGAAAACGGCATCGTCGCCCTCGATGTCGATAATACCTGCGGGCTCGCCTGACCGCAGGCGAACTCCTTCACGCGGCAATTTTGATACATATACCTTCACTTTCTCAGCTTTCTCTTCAACTCTTCCTCGATCTCAAGCGGGACGAAAGCACGGACGCTGCCCCCGAGTTTCACGATTTCCTTTATCATGCTCGAGCTGACATAGGAGAAGGCCTCGCTGGGCATCATGAATACGGTCTCGACAGAATCGTCCAGCTTCCTGTTAGTGAGGGCCATCTGGAACTCGTACTCGAAGTCGGTGAGGGCCCGCAGCCCGCGAATGATCAGTTTCACCTCTCTCTTCGCGGCGAACCCGGTGAGCAGCCCCTCGAATCCCTCGACGCGCACTCCCTCCATTCCCCCCGTTACCCTTGAAAGCATGTCGACCCTCTCGGGTAAAGAGAAAAGGGGATTTTTGTCCTGGCTGGCTGCCACCGCCACGGTTAATTCATCGAAGAACCTGAGGGCTCTACTTATCACATCGAGGTGCCCGTAAGTCACCGGGTCGAAGCTTCCGGCATATATCGCTTTTCTCGTCATGCGGATCCGCCTTTATGGTAAAACGACAACATGGAATCCCCGTAAGCTCTTTCGAGGATGCTTTCAAACCCCGAAGCCACGCCTTGAAGAGGGGCTCTTGCCGGCCGCTCGACCACAAGGATTCCGTTGCCGGCAACAATATCAAAATCCGTCGACAACCGCAACAGCTTTGTCCCCGCGTTACCGGCCTCCCAGAAGCCGTACGGGGGATCTGCCAGGACGAGGTCGAACCTTCTTCTCTCCTCCTCCGAGAGGCGCGCTACGATTCTCCTCCAATTCCCCCTGACTGCCCGCGCTCTCTCCCGGAGGCCCAGCGATGCTATGTTCCGCCTCAGGACCTCCACCTGCCCTCCTCCCTTTTCGGCAAACACCGCATACCGGGCGCCGCGGCTCAGGGCCTCCAGCCCCAGCGCGCCGGAACCGGCGAAGAGATCGAGAACAACAGCGTCCAGCACCCTCTCGCCGAGGATGCTGAAAAGGGCCTCCCTTAACCTCGCCGACGTGGGACGCACCCCGCGGGGCACCTTGATCTTCCGCCCCCTGAACTCCCCCCCCGTTATCCGTATCTCCCCCAATGTAGTCCCCAAAATTGTTTTTCAAAAAAAAGTATTCACGAATTTAATTTAAACCGCGGATTATACTGATTTGACGGATTAACGCTAAGTCAGTTAAGGCTTATTACTCCAGCTTGCACCAGGGCAATATAAACAATTGCACAGGTCAATACCGCTATAACAATTACCCTCTATTTTTCATCGCTCTGTTAGAAATCCGTCCAATCCGCGGTTACGTTTTTTAAAAAGCATTTTTACGTTCTTAGAATCTCTATGGTTGAACCTTCTTTTATGGTTGAACCTTCTTTTTTAAACTTTCACCCTTGAACTTTTAACTGTAGTTAACCTCAGTGTCTTCTGTGGTTTTCCTCTATTTTTTAATTCGTGTTAATTCGTGGACAACTTCCTTTTCTATGAACATTTGGTTCTTCGTCTTTATTCTCTGTGCTCTCAGTGTACTCTGTGGTTGGTTTTTGATTTGTTTTCTATATCCCGCTAGGCAGAGAGCAGGGCGAATCGCCCCTTGAACCGCTCGATCACCTTTTCCTTCAGGCGGGCGTGCTCGGGCAGGGACAACGACGGGTCGGCCTCGAGGATTGCCTCCGCCTCCTTTCTTGCCGTCTCCATGATGGCCAGATCTGCTACGATGTCCCCTATCTTCAGGTCGGGCAGGCCGTGCTGGCGGGTGCCGAAGAACTCCCCCGGCCCCCGTATCTCCAGGTCCTTCTGGGCGATGACAAAACCGTCTCCCGTCTCGTCCATCGCCTTGAGCCTGCGCCGCGCCTCGTCAGTCTTCGCCTCCCCGTATATCATGCACCAGGCCCTCCCGCTCCCCCTCCCTATGCGGCCGCGTAGCTGGTGGAGCTGTGCCAGGCCGAACCTCTCGGCGTGCTCGATGAGCATGACGTTCGCGGCGGGGACGTCGATGCCGACCTCTATGACCGTGGTGGCTACGAGGACCTTGATCTGCCCTTTCTTGAATCTCCGCATGACATCGGCCCGCTCATCCCATCCCATCCTGCCGTGTATCAGCCCCACGCTGATTCCTGCGAGCTCCCTCCTCCCGAGGCGATCGGCCATCTCAACGGCAGCCTTTAGCTCCAGCTTATCGGACTCCTCGACGAGGGGGTAGATGATATAGGCCTGGTTTCCCGCCATCACCTTCTCGCGGATAAACGCGTACGCCTGGCACAGCTTCGACGGAGGAACGATGTGTGTCGTGAGTCTACCTCTTCCGGGGGGAAGCTCATCTATGACCGAGACGTCGAGGTCCCCGTATACCGTAAGTGCGAGCGTCCGGGGAATCGGCGTGGCTGTCATAACGATGACATCGGGCATGGGCCCCTTCCTCCTGAGAACGGCGCGCTGTGCCACGCCGAACCGGTGCTGCTCGTCTATGACGGCCAATCCGAGATTACTGAAATTGACGTCCTCCTGTATCAGGGCGTGGGTTCCCACGACAACGTCGCGCGCCCCCGAGGCTATCGCGTCCAGCGCGGCTCTCCGCCGCCTCGGTGTCAGGTCTCCGAGGAGGAGCTCGACCCGCGCGCCCGCCGCTCCGAGAAGGAGCTGCAGGGTCTGGTAGTGCTGCGAGGCGAGTATCTCCGTCGGGGCCATGACGGCGCTCTGGTACCCGCCGTCCATGGCGATGGCCACGGCGAGGGCCGCCACAACCGTCTTGCCCGACCCGACTTCGCCATGAACCAGGCGGGTCATCGGCCTCTCCCGGGCCATGTCCGTCTTTATTTCCTCGATCGCCCGCCGCTGCGCTCCCGTGAGGTCGAAGGGGAGGCCCCGGAGCAATTTTTTGAACAGCTCACCACCCGTATCATGGGCGATGCCGGGCGTCCCCAGCTTCATCTTCCTTTTCCGGGCGACTATGCCGGCCTGCAGGATCAGGAACTCATCCAGGATCAATCGACGGCGAGCCTTCTCCATATCCTCAAAGGAATCGGGGAAATGCACGGCGGCAAGCGCCCACAAGAGGGACGGAAGGCCGAGCCCCTCGATGAGGCTCCCGGGGAGGAACTCCTCGACCCCGTTCAGGTGACCGTCGAGCGTGGACCTGACCAGCGACCTCAGCCACCGCTGGTTCAGGCCCTCCGTGGATGAGTAAACAGGCACGATCCTCCCCGTGTGAAGGAGGTCCTCGTCTCCTCCCGAAAGGATCTCGTACTCCGGCCCGACCATCTGGATGTGCCCGTGGGCCCGCACCCTTCCGTGAAGGATAACCGTATCGCCCGCCTTGAACCGATCCTTCATATACGGCTGGTTGAACCACACCGCGTACATGACGCCCGTGTTGTCGGAGACAGCCATTTGAAAAAGGTGCCCGCCTTTTCTCGTCCTCCGTGAATCCAGGACGCGGACCTCGCCGCAGACCGTCTCCACGTCGCCGACGCGGAGCTGCGAAACCGTCTTTATGCAGCTCCTGTCCTCGTACCTCCGGGGAAAGAAGTAGAGAATATCCTCGACCGTCTCGATCCCGAGCCTCTTCAGCAGGCGGAGCCGCCTGGGGCCGACGCCCTTCAAAACTTGGACCGATTCTTTTAGCCCATCATCCATAATTTCGTAATTTGAACCGCAGAGGCGCAGAGATCGCAGAGCAAAAATAAGAGCCAAAAAGAGTCTCCTCTCATTATTTTCATCTTTGCGCCCTCTGCGTCTCTGCGGTTATGTATTTTGTATTGGATATTGGGATGATAATGCGGCCGCCTCCGGCGTCGGCTTCCCAGGCTACGGTGCCGACGCACCCGAGGACCTCGATGGCCGTCCGCAGGGGGGCGAACGGGTCTTCCTCTTCCGATGGTCCCGGAGAGAAAAGCGCCTCCCTGAGAGCGCAGGCGGCCAGCGCCGTCCCCGCGTAGGATGACAGCGTATTGATATCTAAAAATCCCTCCACCTGCCCGCTCCCGGTGAGCGTCTCGACGACCCCTGTAAAACTCTTCGAAGAAGAGAGCACCGGCAACCTCCGCCCCTCTGCGTCAATCACGCTCTTGAGGAAGTTTTTGTGCGTCGCTATTATAAGCAGGTCCCCCAGCTGCGCGTATGACCACACAAACGGCCCGGACTTCTCCAGGATGAAGTACTCGCAGCCTCCATGGCTCTTCCTCCTGTGACCGGCTTTCGATTCGAAGATCTCTGCGAAGCCGGGGTAGCTTACTTCCACCTCCCGGCCGGCTATCGTGTCGAGGAGGCTGTTTACCCGGCTCGTAATGTCGGCAGGACTTTTCAGCCTGAATATCGCGCACGCGGGAACAAGCGAGGAGAAGAGGGACGGCCTTCCAATGGCCAGGACGGCCGAACCCTCAAGGGAGGAAAGTATCCCTTCGGTTTTCTCATCGAACGCCTCACCGACAGCTTTCTCCACGGGCGTTATGTCGACGGGGAAAGGGGCCCCGCCGGACCGGCCCGCCGTATCGAAACGGAACGCGGCGGCGGCGATTACGTTATCCGGAAGGACGGCGGCGTACCGCATTAAGCCCGCTCCTCCCGTCTTCGACTCCTCAGCGCCGATACGGCGCCACTCCAATACCGCATCGCCCACCCCCATGTCCAGGGACGCGACGATGGCCTCGTTTTCGTCGAGAGAGGAAGCCACCTCTGAATACACATCAAAGATAGAGCTCATCCCGCTCTCCGTCAGTGCCCGATTTATGTCCTCAACTGCCGCCCAGCACGGTGGCAGGTACTCTTCGGTATATCTTCCCATGGCCTTCTCGTACTCCCCCCTGAGATCGAACTCCATGAGCTTCCCCGGCCGGAGATAGAGCGATATGAAATGATTCAGGACACAACCCTCGAATGCCTCAACCCCCCGCCCTCCCCCGCCGAGGAGAAGCTCCGCCATATCTTTCATCCGGGGAAAATCGGCCCCTATCATTAGAAACCCGAGGTCTCCGTAAACGAAATACATGAACGCCGGGCTGTCATCCCTCTGTTCAACGCGGATAAGCTCTATGCTCCTGAACCGCTCTCTTGTCCAATCCCCGCCGGTCCCCAGCATCCAGAGCCTCCAGGGCAATTCAACTCCTCGCTGCCACGCAGAGAGCCGGGAGGCAACGCACAGCCCGGATCGCTTCGAGTAGAAAGCGACGGCTTCTCTCCCGAAGAACCTCTGAAAAAAACTCTTCCTCTCCGGAGCAAGCTCGAGCTCAACCAGCTTATTCCAGAGATCGCTAGACGCCACGGCGGGCCAGCGCCCGTCGAGATCACTCACGGCCAGGCAGAGGGGGGCGCCGGGCGGGATCATCCTCCGGGGCGAAACCCCGCGCGGGCCTCCGAGGGAATAGAAGGACAGGCCGATCAGGGCCGCGAGGAGTACAGCGCAGAATACGAGAAGTGTTCTTTTAATGATTCTCATCCGGCACATTAAACCAGATATCAATGCGAAAAAGCAAAATGTTAGTTTATTATTGAGATGGGTGGTTTCCTCTGCTAGCATCTCTTTTGTCTATGCGAAAGCTGATAGCTATTGCGATAGTTTCGTCGGTTATCACCGGCTGCAAGGGTACCCTGAATACGCCGCCGCCCCTTCCCTTCCCGCCCGCGGCCGAGAGCCGTCTCCGCTACAGGTTCGCGGTCCCTCCTCCGGAAAACATAGAGAAGCACCCCTTCACGCTTTACGGCAGGAAGATCGATATCCAGAAGAGGATCATTCGCGCCATCGACTCCTACAGCCGCTTTTCAACGTGCGTCACACTCCCGAAGAAGGATGCCGGCAACCTGTCGAAGGAGATCAAGTACGCGAAGAAAAAGGGAGCCGACTTCATTCTCCGGACGGATATCCTGCTCTTCCAGGGCACTTTCCAGGGGCGCAATTCACGCGTGTTTGTCGCATACCCGCTCATCTGCAGCTTATTCGGAATGCCCTTGGGACTGGATGTGAACGCCAAGACTTGGCGGGGCGAGGGCATCATGGATATAAAGGTCATAGATCGCGCTTCGGGCGAACTGATTTACTCATCGACCGTGAAAGCGGAGACGCTCTATAACTTCAGCAAGTACGAAGAGTTGAAGGAGCGGGATTTTGGAAAGAACTACATCAGGTACATCCTGGGCGGGTTAGTGCTCAATAACCTGATGGTTACCCTCGTCGAGGACCTGAACGAGAACTTCACTGAATCGCTGGCGGCGGACCGGAAAGAAGCTGCGGATCAAGCTCCGATCGCAATGCCGACCCAGACGCTCGAAGAAGCCTTTCCGTCAAAAGTAGAGCCACCGGTGGAAAATAACGGGGAATAAGCGCCCTTAACGGCTTTCGCTCTTCTCCTGGCCCTGTTCCTGCTCCTGCTCCTGGCCCTGCTCCTTGAAAGCTTCGGCCCAGCTCTTTCCGACCTCGGCCCACTCCTTGCTTGCGTCCTTCGAATCGACCTTCAGGCAACCCGCCATCGAGCCGGCGAGCAAGAGAGCCGCAATCGTTACTATTATTTTCACCCGCTCCACCTCCAATTGTTTCTTTTTTGTTATTCGTCATTACTCAATCGTCAATCTCCAATCATGCCCCTTTTCCACCGAGCAGTCTATCGAGAAATAAACCGGAATCGCGCAGAGATCGCCTTACATCCTCCATGCAATCGCCGCAAAATTTTTCATTTTCCAGCACGACCGCCGTCGCCTTCAAAAGCTGGAAGGAAGAAAGGGAAGCAAAAACAGCGAGCAGGGTCGCCAGCAGGAAAATCCTGAAAAGTGCGATCATCTCTTTTTACCTGTCACCGAAATAGCTCTGCCAGATCAGCGCGATAAAAACCACGACAACCACAACAAGACCGAGGCCGATGGCGACATAGGTGAAATACTCCTCATGTCCCATTCGCGGATTCCTCCCCGGCCTGTTTCTCGAAAGGGCAGCCGCCGGGCGGCGGTCCCGTCACGGGAGGCCTCGGCACGAAGTTCACCGGCCCCATCCGGCTCATCTCGTTAAGGAGATCGGGCATCGACTCGTTCCGGCGGGTCGCAAACGCGGAGTAGATCCTCTTCAATCGCCTGCTGCCGCAGTACCGGCATCTCCTCCCGAACGAGAACCACGCCCGCGCCCCTGTTTTCTCGAGCAGCTGGGTCCTCTTGCCGCACTTCCCGCACTTATACTCGTATATCGGCATGAAAGTATTATATCCCAGGCGCCTCATCAGGACAAGCTCAAGGCGAAGTAAACAGCAAATAATCCAAGGGGATGGGAACTCTCTATTACAACTCTCTATTGATATGTTGCACCTGGATCGTCACGCATTTACAATGAAGACTTCCCATGAAAAATATTGGACTTCGCGTATTCTTCTCCAACAGCGGCCAGCTCGCCAAGCACCTCCCGGGACACGAGCAGAGGGAGGAACAGATCGCGATGGCCGAGGCTATCGAAGAGGCCATCGACCGCCCGAACCATCTCCTGGTCGAGGCCGGCACCGGCGTGGGCAAGAGCCTGGCCTACCTCGTCCCGCTCGTCTCCTGGGCCGTGAAGACGAAAAAACGCGTCCTCGTCTCCACCTACACGAAAACGCTGCAAACCCAGCTCATCGAGAAGGACATCCCCCTCCTGAAGGACTGCGTCGAAACCCCCTTCGAGGCCGCCCTCTGCCTCGGCGCGAACAACTACCTCTGTCTCCGAAAGCTCAACAACCCCTACCAGATGGAGATATTCAAAGATGAAGAGGAGCTCCGCCAACTGGAGATGATCCGCGGCTGGTCTATGGAAACAGGGTCAGGCGTCGTATCAGAGCTCGATTTCTCCCCCCTCAGGGAGGTATGGGAGGCGGTATCCCGCGACCACGAGTTCTGCCACGGGCGGCGCTGTCCCCACAGGACGGGGTGCTTCTACGCCAGGGCGAGGTTCGTCTGGAAGCAGGCGAACCTCCTGGTGGCCAACCACCACCTCTTCTTCGCCAACCTTGCCAGCGGGGGCGGAGTCCTGCCTGAATTCGAGTGCGTCATCCTGGACGAGGCCCACAGAATCGAGGACGCGGCGACAGGCTACTTCGGCGAGCAGGTCAGCAACCGGCGGGTGCCCTACCTTCTGGGCCAGGTCTACCGGCCGAAAGAAAACAGGGGATTCGCCGCGAGGCATGTCAAAGGCGAAAGGATACTGAAGGCGTGGGAGGAGATCATCGGCGAGGTGGAGGACGCCAACCGACACTTCTTCAGGTCCCTCGGCAAGCTATTCGGTCAAAGCTCCTCGGCTACCCGCCTGCGCGAGAGGCTCGACATAGACAACGCGCTCGCCGTTCCGCTCCGCCACCTCATAGATCAGCTCGACTCCATGAAGAAGAGCCTGAGCGAGGAGGCCAGGGACGAGGCCCGGGCCTACATGCGGAGGGCGAAGGAAATAAGCTGGGCACTGGACTTCATAATCGAGCAAAAGGGCAGCGACCTCGTGTACTGGTACGAGGCGAGCACGAGGCGGAGAAGGCTATTTCAATCCATGAACTACGCGCCCATCGATGTCTCCGAGGTAATGCGCGAGCAGGTGTTCGACAGATACCGCTCCGTTATTCTGACCTCCGCCACCATGGCATCGGCCGGCGACTTCGACTTCATCCGCTCTCGCCTCGGCGTGAGGGATGCGGACCAGCGACTGCTCGGTTCTCCATTCGACTTCAAGGAGAACGCCCTCCTCTTCAGCAGCAAAAGCATTCCCGACCCCCGGAGGAAGAGGGAAGAATACGAAAAAAAGGTGGCAACCCTCGTCGAGAAAATTATCAGGGCGAACAGGGGCGGGGGTATCTTCGTTCTCTTCACCAGCTACAGGATGCTGTACAGGACCTTCCACGTCCTCGAAAAAAAGCTGGGGGACTACACCATCCTGTGCCAGGGGAAGGAGGACCGCTACAGGCTCCTGGAAAAGTTCAGGAAGGATATCGGCTCGGTCCTCTTCGGGACGTCAACCTTCTGGATGGGCGTCGATATACCGGGAAAGGCCCTCCAGTGCGTCATCATCACAAAGCTCCCCTTCGAGCATCCCGATGAGCCGGTAGTACAGGCGCGCCTTGAGAAGATAGCGGAGGACGGCGGCGACGCCTTCAGGGAATACTCCCTTCCGCAGGCCGTCCTCATGCTCCGGCAGGGATTCGGCAGGCTGATACGTACGAAAAAGGACTACGGCGTCATCGCCATTCTCGACCCCCGCCTCCACACCCGCCCATACGGCAGGAAGTTCCTCGATGCGCTTCCTGAAACAAGCCGGTCGGATAAAATAGAAGATATATCCGCCTTCCTGGAAAAGAAAAAGGCCTGCTCCTGAGCGCTCACCAGGCGGCAGGGGAACCGTTGGCGGTCACCCTCCCGCACCGGGTAGAACAGGAAGGCTTCCGTGCATGAATATAGCGCGGCTCCGGCGGGGAAGGTGTTGAGGACATGGATCGGTACCCCTCTACTCGGACGGCCAGCCGACCTTCTCCGGGATCCAATCAGCCTGCCACACGAAGTCCGGAAACTCCTCCGAGTAAAGCTTATCGCCCGTGAGACCGATGGTGCCCAGGTCCGTCAAGCCGAGGATGGTGCGCCATGCAGCATAGCCGCTTCCCTGAATCCCGCCGAAAACCAGGCCCACTATGGGGATCTCCACACTTGAATAGACTACACAGCGCGGGAGCTCGAGCCAGCCAGTGAGAACGTTGGCACCGCCTCTCTGCAACGCGTAGCTGGTTTCCGATTTTTCCTCCTCATTCTCAAATGGAATATCCCCGTATGAAATGCCGGCGGACAGCACCATTGCCGCAATCGAAAAGAAAACGATAATCCGGATCATTACGCCCAACCTCCGTGTGTTGTTTGCTCCAAAATTCACTTCCCGGAAATACCAGTGTAATATCCGGGGTAAAAAACCGCAACACATACTCTCGCACAATCGGAGGTCGCCCGGCATACGTTTTCAGTTGTATAATACGCGGAAAAGCGAAGCAAAAGGAGGGGGCATATGGACGGATGGCTCAAGGCCGGTGAGGATATGCTGGATCTCGTGCTCGGCAACCCCGGCACGGGTCTGGAAAAATGGGTGATACTGGCGCTTTCGTTCGTTGTGTGCGTGGTGGTCTTGAAGCTTGTCGGCGGTGCCATGGGCGGCGACAACGCCTTCTTCGGACCGTCCCTGGCATGCAGCTTTCTCGGCCTCGCCCTTATTCTGGCCTGCATGACCGTTATGAAGCTCTTCGTACCGCGTGACGTGTACACGGACCACCGCATATGGATTTTACCCGTCGCCGGCTTGGCCGTATCGCTTATCGTAATCATCCCCCTGATCATGGGCATAATGAAGACGGGCTACGTCGGGGCACTGGTGTCGTGGATCGTGAGCGCCATCGTCGTTGCCGGGGTGATCCTGATCGCCGGGGCGGCCTTCGACGCGATGAAGGCGGGGGGCAGAGACGCCGGTAAAATCCAGAGGCACCGGGAGGCCCTCGAGGAGGTACTGCAGTAAACGGCGCGAAAGGAAGGCCGACGCTGTCCTATTCCCCGTCACCCACCGCCTGCTGCCGGGTCGGGGGATGGTCTCCCCCCGGCATTCGCGCCTCCCTGGATAGCTCCGCGGCAATTGCGCCGATGATCCTGCGGTCGAGCTGGTCGAAGCTGCGCCGTCGAACGTCGCCCCTGACATCCAGCATTATGTCGTCTCCCTCCATCCAGACGAATATCAACGGCGATCGGCCTGCCCTTACCATATCGCCGGACATGCGGGTAGACCTGACGCGAAGGGGGTTCTCGCGCCCGTGGCGGACCAGCCGCGGCCGTATCCACTCTATTGTGGTAGAGCGAAGATCGCCGGGCGGGGGGGCAGCCCCCACCGTCGGGCTCTCCTGCGGCGCGGGAGGAAGAAGGGGCTCCCCGGAGCGACGCTGCCTCGCGGCGTTCAGGACCACAGCTATCACCACGCATGCCGCCGCCGCGGCGAGGAGCCAGTAGAGGGGGAACCTGCGGCCACTTCTCACGGGCGCCGCCTTTTCGGCCTGGTTGGTCTCAGCGTCGACCACGATTCGGTATGCATAAATGGCCTCACGGATATTTTTGAGTTCCCGGGGACCGAGGGAGACAGCTTTAATAGCGAGTTTATTCTTCACCACGTCGTACACGGTCTGGGAGATACAGATACCGCCGGGCTCCGCCTCGGATTGCAGGCGGGCGGCGATGTTCACGCCGTCTCCCATCACGTCCGACTCGGTCAGGAAGATGTCGCCGAGGTGAATGCCCATCCGGTGATCGAGTCGCTCATGTGCGGAAAGCCTCTGATTCTGTTCATGAATCTCTTTTTGGGCATTTACGGCAAATGACACGGCGTCGATAGCCGACCCGAACGACATGAGCAGGCCGTCACCTGTCGTCTTGATTATCTTGCCATTGTGGCCGACCGAAAGGTCCGTGAGAAGCTGGAGATCTTCCCGTACGCGCCGGAGGGTTCTTTCCTCGTCGGCGGCGACCTTGGAGCTGAAACCCGCCACGTCGGTAAAAACTATGGCGGCAAGCTGACGTTGTCCTATGTCATCTTTCATAATTATGGGGGCGGGATTGCGGAGAGGAAGGTTATGTCGTCGATCCAGAGGCGGCCGGTGTTGCGTTTCCCGGGAGGGGCGGTAAACGCGAAGGCAATACCCATTGCTTTGGCTGGATTGAAGCGGGCAGTGCCGTCGCCCTGCCAGGAGGGCTCGACGAACCTGGCCCAGGGGATGTCCACACGCTGCCAGCCGCTCACTGCTTCCCGGCTGGTCCGCGTCGTGAACTCAAAATGGGACAGATTGTCGGATGAGTTGCCGCCGTAGGCAATGATTGTCACCAGCTGACCGGCCTTCTCGGCGCGAAGGTAAACTGTCAACCCCCTCCCGTCTCGCCAGTTCCGGGGAATGGGATTAACCAGGCTGCAGGAAGCCCAGCTAGCGGGAGCAACGTCGTATTCGATGCGCAAGCCGGACGTTCCGCTATAGGAGACGCCCTTATCCCGAGCGAAGGTCAGGCGCGTTTCCTTCCCCTCGTCTCGGAAGACCGCCCATTTATCGACCCCGCCCTCAAAGTCGTCAATTACACCGCCGGCCACTGAGGGCGCAGAGGGCGCCTCCGTCTTCGGTGCCTCCCTTGGTTTCTCCTTTGCTGCTGGTTTCGGCTCTTCGGCCATAGCAACCGGCTTAGATACCGGGGCTGCCTCGGGCGACGGCAGAGGAGCATCGGGCGCTCCTTTCTTCCATCGATGGTAATAAGAGTTGAGCAGGGGAACGAACTCCCCTGTCGCCTTCCTGTTGCCGGCAGGCGAGGGGTGGTCGTCGCCGTCTGTGGGATAGTACAGCGTGTTTCCCATGCGATTGGTGACGTATTCAATCGCGCCGTTGCGGACTCGGTGATGGTTATTCGGGCCGGTGAGCACGTTGTAGAAATCGAATACAGCCACGTTGCTGTCCTTGTAATTTTTCAGCCAGTCGCGCACCAGCCAAGTGTTAAAGGCGCGGGCGTTTGCCGCGTGCGCCGGGTCCCGGACCGGCGGCGCGGTTACGACGACAAAGAGCTTATCGGGCCGGGCAGAGAAGTACTTCAGCAGCTCGTTGTAAATCGCTTTCGCGTTGCTTACAGTGAGGCCATTCCCCCGTGCGGGCGGGTCCGCAGGCTTCCCATGCAGGTCGGAGTTCGGGAAGCATGACTTGAACATGACTATCCGGTTTTCTCCGCCGTGATCGGTAATAGGCCGCGTGTACGGGGAGTGTTTCTCACTCTCCTTGTAGAGCGCTTCCAGGGATTTGGCGCTCTCCGGGCCGGTGAACCACTCGGGCCAGTTAACAATGTCCGTCCGGTCGCCGATGCAGTTCGGCCCCCACCCGTAGTTGGTGTCGCTGACGAAATAGTTATTGTCGCCCAGCGCCTTCCCCAGCCCACCGTGCCCGTCGGATAGCCAGTTCTCGCCGCATGAGTGATGGATAAAAACAAGCTTGACCGGTTTGGCCGGAGGGCCTTCGTCATCCGCCCGGACTATAGCCGGTCGCGGCATGAAAAAAATCGTCACCGAGATTAAACAGAGTATTACTATCCTGCGCGTGATCCGCCCTCGAGACTGAATATGAAATCTTTCCATTAAAAGCTTGTGCATAATTCGTCTGATCAATTTCGGTGCTCCTTAACTAATTTATTGAATGATACAGCCCCAGCCCATTTCTCCCCAAGCATTTCATTTAAATCCGGGGACGCTGGTTCAACATGTTCAATATAATCCGGCCCGTGATAAAATAAACTTCAACCTTGCCTCCCTGTCCCGGAAGGATATCGTTCCACCCGGGTCACCTATCGGGAGCGAGGTTAAATAATGGCCTCCCGGAGGCCATTATTTTTCGGGATCATTAGGGTCCCGCCCTGGTCGAACATATAAGCATGATGGCCGACGGCAAGCGTCACGAAATCAAGCACGCCGTACGTGGAACGTAGGCCTGTCAAAGCGCAACCTTTGAACAGACCCAGCCCTATCCCGATTACCGGAAGCCGGGCATTTTCATAAGAGATGCCTCGCGGGATCTCGAGCCATCCCAGGCCAATATTTGAAAAGGCCCTTCCAAATCCGTATGCCATACCATGCTTCTCCTCGCCATCGGCAAACGCGGTGCACGCCGAAAGCACAACTACGATAAGCGCCAAGCTAAAGACACGCCATTTCATACCACCCTCCTTTCATTAAGCTCCTTAATAGCGAACGTGCTTTAAGACAGAACCACCGGACAAACGTTCGGGCTGACGCAGGCCCTCCCTGCAGTCCCCGCTCTCATTCAAATCATACAACCTATTGCCATTTTCGCAAATAGAGATACTGCGAGATGTTTGATGTGATATGTTTGATGCTTCAAGTGAAATTGCCTGAATAAAAATGAGCCGTTCAAAAAGCAGGAAGATACACAGCAGCGTGACCGAGGGGAAGCCGAATGCCGCCCTCTGGAAGCTGGCCGCGCCAATGATGGCCGGGGCAGTCATGCACAACCTGTTTAACCTGGTCGACCTCTTCTTCGTCGGCAGGCTGGGCGTCGACGCCGTGGCGGCGCTCTCCATCTCCGGTGCCATCCTCGCCGTGTTGATCATGGCTGCGATAGGCATCGCCACCGGAACGACGGCACTCGTCTCGCACTTTACGGGCAAGAAAGACTACCTTGCCGCCGACAACGCCCTCTTTCAAACCATCATTTTAAGCATCGTCTGCTCGGCCGGGATAGCTCTAATCGGCCTCTTCGGAACGGTTCCGCTCCTCACGCTGTTCGGTGCGCCCGCTGAAATTATCCCCGCCGCCTCTCAATATTTGAAGATACTGTTTACGGGCTCTATATTCATATTCCTCGGCCTCGGCTTTAATTACGCCTTGCGGGGCGCCGGAGACGTTATCTTCCCACTGAAGGTCCTTTTTGTAGCCAACCTACTGAACATCGTTCTCGATCCTCTTCTCATCTTCGGCGTCTGGGTCTTCCCGAGGATGGGCGTCGGCGGGGCGGCCCTTGCCACCGTCATCAGCAGGGCGATAGGTTTAGCCGTAATCCTGAGACACGTCATCTGGGGCCACTCGAGCCTCCGGCTTGAGGGGGCGGCTCTGAGGATAAACATCCCCGTCATCACCAGGATGGTCAAGATCGGCTTTTTCGCATCGTTCGAGGTGCTGCTTCGCCAGCTCTCACTCCTCCTGCTCCTTCGCCTCATCACCTCTTACGGCACGGCAGCACTTGCCGCTTACGGGATAGTCAGCCGGCTGAGGCTCACCATTGTAATGCTGGGGATGGGGATGGGCGTGGCCTCCGCCGTGCTGATAGGTCAGAACATGGGTGCGGACAAGCCCGAAAGGGCCACCCGGTTCGGCATGCAGACGCTGAAACATTTCGAATTGCTCGTGATCCCCATCGCGGTCCTGTTTTTCATCTTCGCACCGCAGATGGTAAGAGTGTTCAGCGCTGACCCCGACGTCGTCACGATAGCCTCCGGCTTCCTCCGCTGCGTGGCCGTCACAATTCCTTTCCTCTCCTCCACCCTCGTCCTTGGGAAGGGCATCGGCGGCGCAGGGGACACGCTCACACCGGCGATGATGACGGGGATAGCCCAGCTTGGCCTGCGCGTTCCCATTGCGTACGCGCTGGCCCTCGCCTGCGGCCTGGGTCCGATGGGAATATGGCTGGGGATCAACGCCTCTGACATCTGCCAGGGGTCGGCGATGCTCTGGTATTTCAGGCAGGGCTACTGGCAGAAGCGGTACTACCACCACCGCGCCCTCCTCGATAAAAAGGGGGGACGGTCTTAACTTTCTAACTTATTTGCCTGAAATAGCAGGCCCTTCTCCTGGCAAAACTCATATCCTCTACTGGCGGCCTTTGATACCGCAGGCGTGCTGATCGATAAAAAATCCGCCACTTCGGTGGTAGTGAACCCCAATTCCTCGGTCGCCCACCAGGCAAACAGTGCCCGCGCACAAGCTGCAGCCTTCTCTCTCCTCTTTAACAGAATGCGTTTACTGTCTGTATCGAATAGTGACGCAGTGTAATCCAGCAAGCTCATTAAATCCCAGCCGGCAGCCCGCCTCTGCTCCCTTTTTGTTAATTGCTCTTCCGCTATTTCAAGAGCCCTCTGAACAAAACCACTGCCCCCCAAAATCCGCTCGTCGCCACGTTGGCGGGCTCCCGCCTTTTTTAAACCGCGAACACTGCGCCATCCTCCCCCACTGCGCAAAAGCCCTCCCCCGGTAAGATCGTCTCTCTTTCCTTCTGGGATTCCCTCTTTCACAAACTCCAGATAACTCTTCCGTGCTTCGCTGACAGTTGAAGCAAATAGCCCCAGCACCGAATCGACATCCTGCCAGCTGGCTTTCTGTTGGCCTAAAAGCACCGAATGTCCGCACCACGGGAATCTGTTCAATTCTTGGAGGCTGGAAACCAGACCGGCTCGAAGCGGGTTGAGATGAATATACCTGACCAGCTGAAGCAGATAGGCCTCCTCATCACAAAGAATGGACTTGTAGCGGTTCTGGAAGAGGTAGCCAACACGCTTGTAACGTCTATTAAAGTACAGGGCGTAGCCAGTGAGCAAGCTCCTCATTAGAGCGGTCAGTGATTGGACACCCGTCCGCAACAACAGATGAACGTGATTGGGAATTAACGCCCAAGCGTAACAAGAAAGCCCGGTTTTTTCCAGCCCTATCTTCAGGCGGCGTATGAACTCCCGCCGATCATTGTCATCCTGAAAAATGCGGGCCAGGTTTATTCCCCTGATGACCACGTGGTGAAGGGCACCAGGAAAATCTATTCTCCCTTTCCTTGGCATCACAGAAGAATACTATACATTAATAGGGTAATAAAGGATTAGTAAGTTAGAAAGTTAAGACCGTCCCCTATTACTTACCATTTACCGGATTTTTTTGCGGCCGGGCGCGGGAGGCCGTCTAGCTCGCCTATCGACTTCGCCATCTCCCCCTCCGGGAGGTGATAATCGGTGAGCTCACCCGAAAGGAACTTTTCATAGCCTGCCAGGTCCATCAGGCCGTGGCCGCTGTAATTGAAGAGGATCACCTTCTCCTTCCCCTCCTCCCGCGCCTTAACGGCCTCCTCGATAACACAGGTGATCGCGTGGCTTGTCTCCGGTGCGCAAAGCGGCCCTTCCGTCCTGGCCCACAGGATGGCGGACTCGTAGCACTGGAGCTGGTGGTAGGACCGGGGCTCGATGAGCCCCTCGACGATCGCCTGGCTCACGATCGGCGCCAGCCCGTGATAGCGCAGGCCGCCGGCGTGTATGGGCGGAGGAACGAAAGTGTGGCCCAGAGTGTACATCGCCAGCAGCGGCGTCTGGCACGCGCTGTCACCGTAGTCGTACGCGAAGGGCCCCTTCGTCATCGTCGGGCACGCCGTAGGCTCGGTCGGTATGATGGTGATATCGGCGCCGTTTATCTTATCGTGCACGAAGGGGAAGGAGAGACCCGCGAAATTGCTCCCCCCGCCCGCACACCCGATGACGACGTCGACCTTCTTCTCGCCGGCTATCTCAAGCTGCTTCTTCGCCTCCAGACCGATTATCGTCTGGTGGAGCATCACGTGGTTGAGGACGCTCCCAAGGGAATACCGGGTCTTTCCGGACGTGTCCTTTACCGTCTCTTCTATGGCCTCGCTTATGGCTATACCGAGGCTTCCCGGGGTGTCGGGCATCTCCTTCAGTATCTTCCTGCCGAACTCCGTCTCATCGCTGGGGCTCGCGACGCACTCAGCGCCCCAGATTTTCATCATAGACTTGCGGAGCGGTTTCTGGTCGAAGCTTATCCGCACCATGTAGACCTTGCACTCCAACCCCAGGAGGTTGCAGGCAAAAGCTAGGGCGCTCCCCCATTGGCCGGCGCCGGTCTCCGTGATCAGCTTCTTTATTCCAAACTCCTTGTTGTACCAGGCCTGAGCCACGGCTGTATTCGGCTTGTGGCTACCCGGGGGGCTCATGCTCTCGTCCTTGTAATATATGCGCGCGGGCGTCTTAAGATATTTCTCAAGGTACCGGGCCCTCCGCAGGGGCGACGGCCTCCACCGGTAGAGTATCTCGATAATCCCCTCGGGGATATCTATCCAGCGCTTCAGGCTCACCTCCTGCTCTATCAGGTTCATAGGGAAGATGGGAGCTAGCACCTCCGGCGTGATCGGTTTTCCGTCGGGGCCCACGGGCGGCGGTACGGCAGTAGGGAGGTCGGCAGCCAGGTTGTACCACTTACGTGGAATATCCTTCTCGCTCAGAAAAATCTTTATATCGTCCATAGCCTGCCTTTTCTCTGTTTATTTCCTTTGTCAATAAACAATAACGTCTTACCTGCTCAGCCAGAATAGCCATTGTAACCCAAAAACAGTGATTCCGAAACACGGAATAAACTGGTAGGGTATCAGGGTTGAACCGCATGAGAAAGGGAAGGAGTTTCCCCGGAAAATAGTCTTGAAGAAAGATGAAGGGAACAAGGATAATCTGCCCGAACTGCAAGCAGGAATCGGTCCTGAAGACGGTGAAGAAGTTCGAGGGCTTCACGGTCATCGGGGAGGTGAAAGCCTGCGCTTTCTGCGGCCACGAATTTACTGACGGGGAGATACCTGTAATAGAAGAGGAGAGGATGGATTTCTTCGACGACGTGGGAAAGGGCAACGTCTGCCGGAACTGCCTGAACTTCGTCGTGAACCCCTGGATGCAGAAGTGCGTAATCAAGAATGAGGAAGTGGATGCTCTCGACACCTGCGACCGGTTCGAGAAAAGACCGTAAAATAAATAACCCTTGAGCATGGACACCTTCAGCCACACCATACGGCTCTCGACGGGGGGCAACACCGATGTCTTCGACATAACCCCGTTCGTCCGGGATGCACTGGAAAGCTCCGGACTCTCCGACGGCATAGCCGTCGTCTCGACAGTCGGCTCGACCTCCGCAATCACAACCTGCGAGTACGAGCCGGGCCTCGAGAAAGACCTGAAGGATATCTTTGAAAAGCTCGTCCCCCGCGGGGGGAAGTACGCGCATAACTCGTCATGGGGCGGGAGCGACGGGAACGCCCACTCACACCTCAGGGCTTCCCTTGTCGGCCCCTCGGTCACTCTCATAGTGGAAAACGGCCGCCTCCTCCTGGGGACGTGGCAGCAGATAATCTTTATCGACTTCGACAACAGGCCGAGGGAAAGAACGATCCGCGTAAAGCTCCTCGGCAGCTAGGGAAAGAGAAAGAGAATACGTGAAAGCGATCATCAGAAACATCTTTGGGGTAACGGCCGTCCTGATTATCATGGCCGCCATAGCTCCGGCTTCCATGGCCGGGATCACATGGGTAAAAGGCTACGACGCGGGGATGCGGAAGGCAAAAAGCGAGGGGAAGCCCGCCATGCTCGATTTCACGGCCAAGTGGTGCGGCTGGTGCGTGAAGCTGGACAAGGACACGTTCACCGATCCGGCGGTGCAGAGGCTCGCGAAATCGTTCGTCTGCGTGAAAGTCGACCTTGATAAGGAGAAGGCGAAGGCACAGGAGTGGTCCATCAGGGGGATACCGCTCATCCTCTTCCTGGACCCCGATGGCAAGCTCATCGCCCGCCTAAGCGGCTACAAGGGCCCCGTGCCGTTCGCCCGGGAGATGAGCAAGGCGCTGGCCAAGCACACCCCGCGACCGGCACAGAAACCGCCGGAAAGAGTGAAGAAACCCGCAGCGCCTCCTCCGCCCAAAAGCGAGGCCACGCCTATCTTCGTCGAATGCTCCAAATGCGGGAACATCTTCAACTCTGCCTCCCCGAAGGGAGAATGCCCCCGCTGCGGCGCCCCATACGAAGTCAAATAGGCGGCACCCATCAGCCCAGTCTGGTCCGCGAACTATCAGCCCGGTTTGCACTCATTCATTTCCCCTCCCCTTGCGGGAGGGCCTGCCGTCGGCAGGCAAGGATTAAGCTTGCCCGCCTATATTTGTGCCATATGGCATTGAAGAGTTTATTATACTCATGATTGATCCGTTAATGAACACAGGGGAACGGAAGGAGGGCGTAGCCCGACTGGAGTTCCCCTGTGTTCGGAACCTTAACAAAGGAAGGATCATCATGATTAATAACTCCTCATTAGGCAAGTGGGATCGCCTGGCCCATAAGCAACTTGATCAACAGTTCACACATGAGGTTATTCATGGCTTACAGTGTTCTCCATTTGAAGCCTCGGCTATCCTGGATACCGTCTATCATGTTTACGACTCGTACTTTGAAACCAGTGGAACACTCAAGCCTGGACAGATCCTCTTCCAGGTTGTCTCAATAGAAACTTCATCAAATACACCGCTGTCGCAGAGCAAGCAAGTTACCGTCACATTGACCTTCGATGCCGGCTCCGAGGATCTCAAGATCCGCAGATCTGGTAGTGTTCAGGCCCTGCGTCAGCACAGAATGCAACGCATGTGTATCGAAGCCTTCCAGCAAGGTGGATTGCTGACTATAGAAGACTTGGCCAATCGATTGTTCAACTGTGGGCAGAGGACATTGTCGAGGGATCTGGAAGCATTGCACCGGAAAGGAATCGTCTTGCCCCTGCGTTCGACAATTAAAGATATGGGCCGGTCGATCTGTCATCGCTCGCTCATTATCGAGGAGTGGTTGCAAGGCAAAGAGTACTCCGAAATTGCTCGTAACACTCATCATAGCATCAGCTCCGTACAGAACTATGTCAGTAAATTCAAGAGAGTCATTGCCCTCACTGAGGAAGGTTATGACGTCCATACGATTGCCTTCCTGGTTAAATTATCCGCATCTCTTGTTGAGTCATATCATCAGTTATATCAAACAGTTAAGATCATGCCACATCGCCGCAAAGAGCTTCGTTCGTTCTTGAAAAAGGGGGCTCAAAACAGCACCACCAGGAGGTGCCCGTGATTAGAGCGCCCGACAGTATAAAACGATATCGCTCGGCAAAAGCGCGTTTCTTTAAGCCGGTTATCATGAACTTCTTTGCCCGGGAATGCCCCAGGTTTTTTGGTCCCGTGATGCGAGACAAACTCGCCGATGAGTGAGCTTCCCCCCATCCTTTGGACAGTTCCGACACTAGAATAAGCTAATGGACGCTGCGCATTCCACCTCCTTATTGTTAGATTTGTTTTATCGTTCCCCTGGGGTGCTCCGGACGCGCAAGAGGCT
>Ga0208771_1000156_pt1 | contig 42985 bp, 29 predicted proteins | sample AntAceMetag02UKX_FD_184775 | JGI IMG/M metagenome (GOLD analysis project Ga0208771, IMG submission 184775) | Saline lake microbial communities from Ace Lake, Antarctica - Antarctic Ace Lake Metagenome 02UKX (SPAdes) (version 2) | ecosystem: Environmental > Aquatic > Non-marine Saline and... | reverse complement strand
CGCGTGCAACATGGTGTCTTTGACCATCTCTCAAATGTAACCTATATTGTCTAGTATACTCCCTGGAAGTCATCTATGATGAAGCGATGACTCCCAGTTATGAAAGAAATAAGTATGTTAAAGGATGGATGATTTAATGAGGTGTTTATAAAAATGGACTTATAAAGATTTCAAAATGGGAAATCTTTAAACCCCTATATCACAAAACGATCAAGTGTAACCTTTATATATAATCAACATATACCTTTTAAATCCAATTCATAGCCCGGACCTTTCCGGTCGACCCACGAGGGTGAGGTATTGCTCATATCGGTGAATGGGTCTTTCTGTTCTGGGTTACAAATAATATGTGTGGAGGTTCAAGAAAAGCAAGAGACTTCTTGGAAGGGATCTTGTGTGCTCTTGAATCTGACGATTGACGTGTGTTGGTGAAATTTGATTCACCCACCAATTCCAAAATATTATCATAATAGTGTGCCAGATTCCGGTTGATCCTGCCGGAGGTCACTGCTATTGGGATTCGACTAAGCCATGCGAGTCGAGAGGGTTCGGCCCTCGGCGAACTGCTCAGTAACACGTGGATAATTTGCCCTTAGGTGGAGGATAACCTCGGGAAACTGAGAATAATACTCCATAGATCTAGGATGCTGGAATGCATTTAGATTAAAAGCTCCGGCGCCTAAGGATAAGTCTGCGGACTATCAGGTTGTAGTCAGGGTAAAGACCTGACTAGCCTACAACGGATACGGGTTGTGAGAGCAATAACCCGGAGACGATATCTGAGACACGATATCGGGCCCTACGGGGCGCAGCAGGCGCGAAACCTTCGCACTGTGCGAAAGCGCGATGAGGGAATCCCAAGTGCTTGCTCGTAAGAGTAAGCTGTTTTTATGTCTAAAAAGCATAGAGAGTAAGGGCTGGGCAAGACGGGTGCCAGCCGCCGCGGTAATACCTGCAGCTCAAGTGGTGATCATTATTATTGGGCCTAAAACGTCCGTAGCCGGTTTGGTAAATGCCTGGGTAAATCGTGTAGCTTAACTATACGAATTCCGGGTAGACTGCCAAACTTGGGACCGGGAGAGGCTAGAGGTACTCCTGGGGTAGAGGTGAAATTCTGTAATCCTAGGGGGACCACCAGTGGCGAAGGCGTCTAGCTAGAACGGGTCTGACGGTCAGGGACGAAGCCCTGGGGCGCGAACCGGATTAGATACCCGGGTAGTCCAGGGTGTAAACGCTGCTTGCTTGATGTTAGTTGGGCTCCGAGCCCAATTAGTGTCGGAGAGAAGTTGTTAAGCAAGCTGCCTGGGAAGTACGGTCGCAAGACTGAAACTTAAAGGAATTGGCGGGGGAGCACAGCAACGGGTGGAGCGTGCGGTTTAATTGGATTCAACGCCGGAAAACTCACCGGAGGCGACGGTTACATGAAGGCCAGGCTGATGACCTTGCCTGATTTTCCGAGAGGTGGTGCATGGCCGCCGTCAGTTCGTACCGTAAGGCGTTCTGTTAAGTCAGATAACGAACGAGACCCTCATCTTTAATTGCTACTAGTAAGTCCGCTTACTGGGCACATTAGAGAGACCGCTGGCGATAAGTCAGAGGAAGGCGGGGGCAACGGTAGGTCAGTATGCCCTGAATCCTCCGGGCTACACGCGCGCTACAAAGGCTAGGACAATGAGTTTCGACACCGAGAGGTGAAGGTAATCTCGAAACCTAGTTATAGTTCGGATTGAGGGTTGAAACTCACCCTCATGAAGCTGGAATCCGTAGTAATCGCAGATCAACATCCTGCGGTGAATATGCCCCTGCTCCTTGCACACACCGCCCGTCAAACCATGCGAGTTGGGTTTGAGTGAGGATGTAGTTTTTGCTACATTCAAACTTAGGCTTAGTAAGCGGGGTTAAGTCGTAACAAGGTATCCGTAGGGGAACCTGCGGATGGATCACCTCCTAAGAATAAAATGGCGGGTGAATCAAACACTAAAAACACACGTAGATCGAAAAACATATTAAACATTATTGGCTCACCTTCTGATGCTTTATCAGATATAGGTTGGGCCGGTAGATCAGCGGAAGATCGCCTGCTTTGCAAGCAGGAGGCCATGGGTTCAAATCCCATCCGGTCCACTCGATTTTCCATATAGTATGAAAAGATCGCCAACTAGTGGTCAAATATTAGTTGGTAAGAACGTAGGCATGGTGACCTGTTAGAAGGTGGTTACCATATTGTCGATAATCGTTACCATTACCAAATTGTAATGGATTGCATACGCAACCTGGACGTGAATTGAGTCAGTATTTTATGCCATTTGGTGGATTGCTCGGCTCGAGAGCTGAAGAAGGTCGTGCCAAGCCGCGATATTACTCCGTGTAGGCGCAAGGAGCCTTAGATGCGGAGATCACCTAATGGGACATCCTATCGCTTCGGCGATATTCACATTAGTGAAGAGGAACCTGCCGAATTGAAGCATCTTAGTAGGCAGAGGAAAAGAAATCAATTGAGATTGGGTTAGTAAAGGCGATCGAACACCCAATAGGGCAAACCGAATCCCTATGCGAAGAGTATAGGGAGATGTGGAGTTTGGACTTATTTACTTCCTAACTGGCTAACTTGAAGTCCTCTGGAATGAGGCACCGTAGAGGGTGATAGTCCTGTAGAGGTAAACCAGTGGAAGATTTTTGAGTATCCAGAGTAGCATGCGCTGGATATCGCGTGTGAATGTGGGAGACATAAACTTCCAACCCTAAATACATCTCGAGACCGATAGCGTAATAGTAGCGTGAGTGAAAGTTGCAAAGTACCCCTTGCGGGAGGTGCAAAGAGCATGAAATCAAATGGTTACAGACTGATAAGGCATGAAAGCGACGAAGCTATTTTAGATAGCGGAGCAGTGTCTTATCTTCCGTTTCGAAAAATGGGCCAGGGAGTTCCGGGTAATGGCGAGGTTAAGGATGAAGAATCCGTAACCGTAGCGAAAGCGAATGTCCGCAGGCAACCAGGGGCAGGGTGTGCTCGCCTGTAGTCATTACCTCGAAACCCGAAGCCAGTCGATCTATGCGTGGCCAGGCTGAAGCCCTGTGAAAATGGGGTGGAGGGCCGAACAGGTTCTGATGTGCAAATCGTTCTGATGAGCTGCGTATAGGGGCAAAAGACCAATCTAGACTGGTAATAGCTGGTTCCCCCCGAGACTACTCGTAGGTAGATCTCTGATGAGATGGATTGTGAGGTAGAGCACCAATTGGACGTTTAGGGGAAGAAATTCCTCGGCGCCTTGTTGAACTCCAAATGTGCAATCATCGTAGATTCAGGGTAGTGAGGGCATCTGGGGTAATCTTGATGTCCGAAAGGGAAACAACCCAGCCTTGTGTTAAGGTCCCAAAGTATCAGCTAAGTGTCACAGATAAAGAGTGTTTATTACCTTAGACAACCAGGAGGTTGGCTTAGAAGCAGCCATCCTTTAAAGAAAGCGTAACAGCTCACTGGTCGAGGTCGTATGCCTCGAAAATGGACGGGGCTAAGCTGATCACCGATACATAAGCACTCCAAAAAGGAGATTGAGTAGGGGGGCGTCGTGCGTGGGTAGAAGTTTGACTGTAAAGTCAAGTGGACCGCGTTCGAACGAGAATCCTGGCAAAAGTAGCAGCTAAAGTAGAGTGAGAATCTCTACCACCGAAAGGACTAGGTTTCCTCGACGATGTTCATCAGTCGAGGGTTAGTCGGTCCTAAGGCAACTCTTAATCGAAGTTGTCGAAAGGGAAACAGGTTAATATTCCTGTACTCAACAAGTATTTGTTCAGATTTTGACGCATTCGGGTAGATTTAGCAGATTTGTCTGTCTGTTCAAGCGTATTAAATTGGGGGAGTACCGTAATGGTGAGAACTCAATCAAAGCGTGATGAATCTACCGTTTTTAGGCGGATTAGGTTTATCCCAAGTGCCCGTGAAAAGAGATTTGAGATGTAACTTGTGGATCCGTACCGAGAACTGACACAGGTGTTTCTAGCTGAGAAGGCTAAGGTGTGTCGGCTTAATTTAGGCAAGGGAATTCGGCAAAATGGTCCTGTACCTTTGGTATAAGGGATGCCTGCTTTGTGAAAAGCAGGTCTCAGTAACTAGGGGGCTCCGACTGTTTACTAAAAACACAGGTGACCGCAAGTCCGAAAGGATGTGTATGGTCGCCGAATCCTGCCCAGTGACGGTATCTGAAAACCCTGTTCAAAGGGAAGAAGGACCGTTAAACGGCGGGGGTAACCATGACCCTCTTAAGGTAGCGTAATACCTTGCCGCTTAATTGGCGGCTTGCATGAGTGGCTTAACGAGAGCCCTACTGTCCCTGCCTGGAAGCCGGTGAAATTGACTTACTGGCGCACAGTCCAGTACCTTCTAGAAGGAAGCGAAGACCCCGTGGAGCTTTACTACAGCCTGTTGTTGTGATACGGTGATTGACGTGAAGTGTAGGTGGTAGCCATCGAAACCTAGACGCTAGTTTAGGTGGAGGCGTCAATGGGACACCACCCTTCTTTTATCGCGTTACTAACTAGAAATAGAACATCAATAGGTAGGTAGTTTGGGTGGGGCGCCACACGCTCGAAAAGGTATCAAGCGTGCCCAATGGTCACCTCAAGGAGTTCAGAACTCTCCTGTAGAATGCAAGGGTAAAAGGTGGCTTTACGCGGATTGGACCAATAACAGTCCGTGTTGCGAAAGCATGGCCTAGCGAACCAATCAACCTCTTTTATGGGGGTGATTGATAACAGAAAAGTTACCCCGGGGATAACTGAGTTGTCTTCAGTAAGAGCCCATATCGACCTGAAGGCTTGCTACTTCGATGTCGTCTCTCCGCATCCTGGTGGTGCAGCAGCTGCCAAGGGTGAGGTTGTTCGCCTATTAAAGCGGATCGTGAGATGGGTTTAGACCGTCGTGAGACAGGTTTGTTGCTAACTTCTAGAAGCGTTGATGCCTGAGGGGAAAGACCCTTTAGTACGAGAGGAACAGGGGTCTGCAGCCACTAGTTTACCAGTTGTCCGACAGGGCAATGCTGGGCAGCCACGCTGTAAGGGATAAATGCTGAAAGCATCTAAGCATGAAGCTCACCTCAAGACGAGGCATCATAGAACCCGAATAAAAGATTCGTTTGATAGGGCTAGGGTGTAAGCATGGAGCTTCGGCGACATGTTCAGCCCGTAGCTACTAAACGTTCATTTTCTGGCTCAATCGTTATACAGGTTGCGTATATTCATAAATTCAAGGTAAATGGTTTGACGGTCAAAGCGGTGGGGAAACACCCGGTCTCATTCCGAACCCGGTAGTTAAGCCTACCTGCGTAATCCTTGTTACTATGGTGCGCGAGCCCATGGGAAGATCACCCTCCTGAGAGGGCTTGAACCTTTGACCTAGGTGGAGAGTTCCGGTTGATTCCTTCGGGAATCTTCTGGGGTAAACTTCACTGCTTGAAAGTCTCTGGTTCCCGGTACGCTGTCAAACCATCTTACATTTAACTTTTTATTTTTAGATATAATATTTGAATTGAATGCTTTTTTGAGGATGCCTCATATCTCTAGTTAGCAAGAGAAAAATCGCAAATACTATATACTGTTAAGAACAGAGATATAATGGGTTAAGAAGAGGTGAATCAAAATATGAAGCGATTTGTAATCGTAGGTATAGTAATTTTTATGTTGGTTGTTAGTACGTTACCTGTAAGCTGTTCAGGAAATGCCAAGTTATTAGATCAAAAAATGCCCTATATATGTAATTCAAATGAGCAGCATATTGATAACTTTACTGTTATGAGTAATAATAATTTAGCAGATTCTAAAATTGTGGCGGGTTATGGAGATGAGTTTGGCGTATGGATTCATACAACATATGATGGTGTAGATAATTCAATTAAACTTGATATTGATCTGGAACAGTTCAGTTTGATGTTGAAAGGCGGAGGCTGGAGATATTACAAGTTAACTATGGAGAATGTTGATGACACGACCGCGGGTTTACAGTTTGTTAGAACAAAGATATTTCTTGAGGATGGTTCAGATGTGGATGTTGTGCAAACACAGTTCACTGTGGAAACAAGTTGTGATACTGTAGAGGATTATGAGGTTTCATTGGAAATCAGATTCCCTTTTTCTTTGTTGAAATCGAAGGCAAAATCGTATAATTCTTTTTCAAGTATTTTTGATAATACAAAAAACAATAAAATTATCAACATTTTAGGACGGATGGCTGACAGTATTAAAAGTGGATTTTTTGGAACTTTTTATGAAAAACTCATCAATTTTTTTCAAAGAAATTCTAATACATATGCAAATCCAATGTCTGTTAACTCAGAATCATATTTTTGCGCAAGAATAGGTTATTCTTCTCCTGAAGATGATGAGGGGCCAAGCAGAGTAGAAACACGGTTTTTCTTTGGGAGAAATAGCATTTGGGAGCCTCGTGTATTCCGAATGAAAATCACGCCGTATGATTTAGGTCGTGAATTTAAATTAACCTATAATACTAGTTACCTTACTGTCGATCAGTCGGGCAATGAGGCATTTTACAGAGTTTTTTCAGTTGATTTTGAACCTGCAGCAGAATTACAGATAACCTCTATTCCAAGAGAGTTTAAGATTAACTATAATTTTGGTAGTAGCAGTGGTGCGGCGACTAAGATTTCATTTAGTGCACTTGGCGGATCGTTATCCGGCATAAATCAAAGTTTTTTCATTGATCCATTGCCTGAACATATGTCATTTGATCTTACAATGTTGGGTGAAAGATCCTTCAAATATGAAAGCGACCAAACCTATTCTGTAACATATATGATGGATTCTGTTGATGAGGGCAACCTTGTCAAACTTGAGTTAGAGGACCTACCAAAAAGAATTACTGCTGAATGGGGTCTTAAACTCTACCTTTCATCACTTAGCGGCTCAGGTTTTGCAGATCTTGATATGAGTGATAATATTGGTAGAATGGCATTATCTCTTTATGACCGTGATACACCATTTATTGAAATCAATAATTTCCCACAAAAGTTACGAGTTGATGGATTTATCGATGTACCAAGCTTGCAAGGTTCGATTACTGTTTCGAAATCTTCGGATGTAACTACAACGATAAATGTACCTCTAAGGTTTGATAAATGGGAGATAACAGGAGCAATCTACATTCACAATGGATGTGGCTCTGCATCATTTAACCTTCCTGATACCAACAGTAATCATGTATCAGTTGGTTTTGATACAAATAATACTGCTTTGCTTGGACTTGGAATCACAGTTTATGATACAGAACAAGACCAACAAGTCCTCTATGTTGGTGTTGATGCAGTAGCTACAGACGATTTATTTATATCTTTTGATTATAATTCATCTGAAATTGAAAACCTCCGATGGTCTGGTAAAATAACTGAGCTAATTGACTTAGTTTTATCTGTTGATTTTCAAGGAATAGGACTTGATCTTTCTGGTTCGTGGGCTATTGGGGATGAAGGTTCGTTTTTAATAGAGGTTAATCAAGAGCTTGTAGTTGATTTAGATCAACTTGATCTTGGAAATTTTGAACTAGATGGAACTATTGGTATATATCCTGGTACAACAGTTGGTGTTGAATGGCAACGTGGAGATATAGGTTATTTCAAAGTTGAAACAGATGGTGTCGATTTTAACCCTGAAGTTGAGGTAACATTTTATGATAAAAACTCAAATGAGATTTTTATTTATGGAAATGTTGTTTTGAATCCCGACTGTATTTTAAAATTTGACTGGGAATGGGGTGAGACAGGGCATTTCACGGTTTTTACTAATGATTTCGTTGAAAATATTAATTTTGAAGTTGGATATAACTATGATCAAAGTTATGATGAATATGAATATGGTTTTAGAATAAATGGTACAGATATAGACATTATTCGAACAATTCAGTGGGATACAGAAAGTGGGGCTATACCGCGTATTTGGGTTCTTGGGGATGATCCTATTCCTGGTAGTTGGGATGTATGGTTGTTATGGCAATATGAATGGTATGAGGTGAAATAAATATGAAAAAAGATAGAAATATACTAAAAACTACTGCTATATTGGTTTTAGTCGTTTTAGTGGTATCTTCAGCAGTACAGGCTATGGTTTTGACTAATATTAATAGAATGAAAACTTGTTCAACAAGCGAAGAACCCGTCGTTACATTAGGTGGAGGGTCCTCGTTCTCATGGGGGGATGACTTTTTAGATGAAAGTAGAATTGATGTCGAAAAATCTTACAATTATATCGTGGACAAAAGCGAAGGAAAAGTAATTATGAAAGACACCTGTGAGGCATGGTATAATCCAGCATGGACACGGATGAAAGAAATCGATGTCAGCAACCATGGAAGTACGACTTTCAATGAGTATGTCTTAGATATGATCGTTTTTTATAATTCAGATATGCGACCAGATTTCCAGGACCTTCGTTTTACCGACGATGAAGGAAATGATCTCTACTACTGGATAGGTGAGAAAATAGACGGTGAATCTGCAAATGTATTGGTAAGAGTGCCAGAGGTACCTCCTGGACATTCCTATATCTACATGTTTTATGGAGATCCAACTGCAGAAGACGAAAGTAATTTTGATATGATTTTCTCATGGGATGACCGAACAGATCCAGATATTATGATATCATACAAAAATTATCTTGAGGGAGCATGGGATCCTGATGTAGAATATGGCAATGGTAGATTTCTTGTTGCATGGGAGGAAAGATTGGGGCCAGAGGATATGCCTCTTGGCATGGAGAGAACTATTTCGTGTTGTATTCATGGAAGGACGTATAATTCTAATGGAGATGACCCTAATCCTAGTGGAGATGCAGATATTGAGATTTCTCCAGGTGATGACTATTCATATCATGCTGAAAACCCTTCTATTGCATATGGTGAAGGAAAGTTTTTCGTTGTATGGGGGGAAAACCCAGCAGATGAACCTTTAAATCGATACGAGGCAGATATAAAGGCCGCTCTCGTTACCTCCGGGGGTCAAGTTACTAAGAGATTTACCATCTGTGATGCACCCAGTTTGCAGTGTGATCCCTGTGTTGCGTATGATAGTCACAGTCAAAGATTCTTTGTTGTCTGGGAGGATGCACGTGATAGCACATCTAATTATGATGTTTATGGAAGAATATATAGTGAGAATGGCAATCCAATAGGATCTGATTTTCAGGTTGCTGCTGGTGCAAACTGCCAAGATGAACCATGGGTTTGTTCAGATAATCAAGGAAATTTCATGGTTGTTTACGAAGATGGATATAATCCTGAAACTGGCCCATTTAGCCTCTTTTCACAACGGTATGACTCAGATGGTAATAAAGTGGGATCAGTTATATCTATTGCTAATGGCACCGATAGCAAGGATAATATTTTCCCTTCTGTTTCATTCTGTCCACAAACCGAGAGGTATTTCGTAGCATGGAATGATGCAGATCTGAGTAGCGGTCTGTGGCGTGGTAACATATGGGGCAAAATATTAGATAAATATGGCAATGTTGTATTTGACAATTTTATCGTACAGGCAGGTTATCAATACGTACGGTCGGATGTAGTACCATATTTAGAAACGCTGTTTTTTATTTCATATGATGGTAGTAGCGACCTCTGGGGGACACTGGTATCTTCCGATGGGAAAGTACAAACTGATGAGCATATGCTTTCAGATGGGTCCTCACAAAGTGTAGATTGGAACAATCTTGCTGTTGGTGATGGGAGAATCTTTGCAACATGGGAAGATGAACGTGATCAGGCAAGCGAGTATGCAGATACCTTTGGGAGCGTCTGGCAAATCTATAGATCTACGGATTCTCCAGATGTTAGCTATAATTTTGGTAACGAAAAGGAAATTGTTACTCAGGCGGTTGTTGTTTCAACGGTGATTCCGACAGACAGTGGTTTTTTAGAATGGGAAGAATTTGATGCAATATATTCGACGCCAGTAGGAAGCATACAATTCGATATCTTAAATGAACAGGGAACGCAGGTGCTTTTAGGAAGCATTAATCCGGGAAAGGATATTTCAAGTCTGCCTGAAGAGCCTATTAGACTGCGGGCAACGTTTACGAGAGCAATTCCAAGGGATACTCCATTCCTAGATAAATGGGGTGTGAGTTGGTTAGGATCTGATTATGACCTGCCATGGACGGAATATGAGATGAATCCTGCATCTCCAGATGGTGATAGCGATTGGTATACTGTATCAGTAGAGTTTACTCTATATGCACATGATGATGTTTCTCCACCAGAAGACATCATAACGTATTACAAAATAAACGGTGGGCAGCAGAAGATATATGATTCTAGCAATAAACCTAAAATATCTACAGATGGGTTTGATAATACGATTGAGTTTTGGTCTGTTGATGCCGCTGAAAATGAGGAAACCCCTCACAACATGATTCAAGATATAAAAATAGATAGAACTAAACCAACTGTAACTATTGAAAAGCCAGAATGGGGAAAGATTTTACCAGGCAACACCGAGGTTAAGGCAACAGTTTATGAATCAAGTTCGGGATCGGGCATAGAAAAAGTTGAAATTTGGTTCAATGGAGGTAAAGTTGCAGAATTTCCAGAACAGTATTCTTATTCATGGAGTTTTACTGCGGAGAAATGGCAACAATATGATATAGAAGCAAAAGCCTATGATAATGCAGGAAATATGGGAAATTCATATGTATCTATACGTTGTCCTAGATTTAAATCATTCGATCTTTTACAGATGGGTTTCCTCGGAAAATTGCTAGAACGGTTTCCGCTACTAACACGACTATTTTAATTCCCTTGCTCCTAATTTGATGTAGATGGTGTATTACTTCCCCGTGGAGAAATCTCTTGATGAAATCCTAAAATTACGAATAGATAGATTCTCTCCCAGAATTTTTTCTTGTGGTCCACACATCATCTGACAGCATGTTGTATATATTTCTCTTTGTTGTATCGTCAGTTTTTGTTTTACTAGAAAGTATGTTTTTATCTTTTTTAATTCCATTTTCAGCATATTTTAAAATGGTGCTTTTTCTAAGCTCCCAATAATGCGTCAGCCACTCTCTCCCATCGTATAATTTTTCTTCTTCCCTTCCCGTAGTGAACAATCCCTCTGCCTCTAACATATAAAGCAATTGCCTGTCCTCTGGTTTCAGGATGTTATCGATAATGCGGTTATCATACCCAAATAAATCCATAATAAACCCAGCAATTCGTTTGGCCTTTTCTTCTTTTATGCCTGTTCTATTTGCTATAGCTTTCGACATGACGTTGAGTGTTATAATATTTACAAAAATATCTTTTTCTCCCCTCCCCTTCATTTTTATTCTTATCATGTTATATAATTTGTACATTCCTGATATATATGCTTTTCTATTGTTTTTATCAATTTTTTAGATTAAAATAAGAATGGATGCATATAAGTAAAATATATGTGTGAGAAATAAAATAAGAACTTAGATGTTTCATGCGCTTTGAGCAAATGGATAATGGCTGTTAATTTAATTATAATTTACTGATGTTTCTTTTTGGACAATATAACTCCTATTGCAATGATTATTAGGATGATTTCAAAACCAGGAATACCGTCATCTTCCTCGTCATTACTGTCCTTGCCGTTTTGGTTCATTAATTGAATTGTAATGTTGGCATATGTTGAGATTGCGGATGTTTTTCCTTGATCGTCACTTATAGTAAGTTTCACAGCATAATTGCTACTTAGGTTGTATGAGTGCTCAACGGTCATCCCATTTCCATTTGTTCCATCACCGAAATCCCATGCATATGAAACAATGTCATCTCCATCTGGGTCTGAACTTTTAGAAGCATCAAATAATATTGATGTGTTTACATGAGATATATAAGGCCCCCCTGCATTTGCAGTTGGCGGTTCGTTTTCTGGTGTTGGACTGGGATTGATAACAAGACTTGACGAATCTTCACTCGACCATTCTCCTTGATCGTCTTTTACTTTGAAATATATGGTGTGTGTTCCAACCGATAAGTCAGATTTTGTAAAAGTTGACTCGCTACTTAAAACCCCATCTTTACTCGAACGCCATTTATATTCTATGACAATGCCATCAGAGTCTGTTCCAAGACCATGGAAATACACTGATTCTTCATAATCTGCATTATCTGGGTTTATTGTTACAATTTCTGCCACTGGCTTTTTGTTCTGGCTGTTTTGAGGATTTATTATAAGAGTTTCTTGGTTTGGGCTAATCGAGTCTATATATGCAACTGGTTTTGGATTTAACAAGGGATAGTCATCCTGGCTATCATCGTCTATGACATATGGATTATCTCCTATTCCATTGTCATCGCTATCATAATCGTTGTAGTCATCCCAGTAATTTCCTTGATGATCATAGCTCCAACTGTTAGAACATTTATCCTCAGCATTTCCTTCCTTGTTATCTAAAAGATGATTAAGATAAATAACATTATTGTCCGAAGATGCATAAAGCCAAACTCCATATGCATTATTATTTTTAATGTCATTATTCTTGACTATGTTATTATCTGAGTTTGATAGATAGATTCCGATATTATTATCTTCAATTGCAGTATTATCTTTGATGGTATTACTATTAGAGCTAACTAGATATATCCCATTACCTCCATTTTTGACAATATTATTTTTAATCATACAATTTATTACGGAACTCAAGAATATGCACGCATGACTGCCACCGGTATTTTGTATTTTAAATCCAGAGATAGTTACATTGTCTGAAGTAACCTTCAGTGCATGATCGCCTTCTCCATTTATTGTTGTACTTCCGCTACCTCCTCCCGATAATGTTAACGATTTGTTAACAACTATGTTTTCACTGTATGTCCCGCTGTATACGTATATCGTGTCACTTTCATTAGCAGCATTAATTGCATCTTGAATAGTAGTATAATCAGCGCCTCCGGAGTCATCTACATAGATTGTATTTCCAGAAGCAGTACCTATTTCAACAGGTGAAAAAACAGTAAAAGCACTAGCGAAAATTAGTCCTACAATTAGCATTACAACAGTATTTCTCATCTTCACCATCTATCTCCTGTTAGTAATTTAGTTATATTGTTATTTATATTTATCGTGTAAAAATGTCAAAATGAACATTGAGATTTCGTCTAAATGAATAACTCACAACTCATAGAAATTCAATAAAAATAAGAAAGCGCCCCGGCTGGAATTTGAATCCAAGTCCCTAGCTCGACAGGCTAGGATGATAGGCCACTACACTACCGGGGCAAATGCTCTGTTTTGCAAAAGGGGTAAATAACTCCCTTTCTTTAATCTTTTCCTTCTTTGTCCTGCTTTTTAACTCAAAAAACCATATTTTTCAAATTAATGCGGGGCATATCCAAAAAAAAAATGAAAGATCCAACTGCCTATTTTTTTACTAAATATTTTTCTGTTTTCTATGAAGGTTCACGTATCGTACTAAATCCTTCTATATCGTATTCATCTATGTCATCTTCGTATCCTTCATATGTATCTAGTTCGTTGCCATACATGATCATGGTTTCATTAAATAAATCCATTAGATCGGATACATTGCCCAAGGCTGCAGATCCGTTTATAACCGTTATATTTTCTGTTAGATATTTAAGATATTTACTGGCATTGTATCTTAGCATAGTTAATTTGGCACCAGATCCGGTTAAATTAACATAAAGATCGAGCAATTCCAGATAGTTACTGTACTCGGTGTATTTTTTTGTATTATTGAAAAAATTTGAAGCGCTTTTGAAATTTAAGTGAGAATTAAAGTACATTGGCATTGCCTTAGTACAATTATCGATAGTTCTATTTTTATGCAATTCCATTGTCAATATGTTTTTTTCGGACAATGCACTACTATAAAACAGACTTGCTAAATCAAAATGATAATTACCAAACGCCCTGTCTTCTCTTGCAGAATCAAGCAATACCGACGATTCAAGAAAGTTACTGGTAAAGTTGATATTTTTTTCTTCAATGGTTCCTATCTCGGTAACATGCTCTGCTGTTAACGATTCGATTGTTGACTGGTGCATAATATCTGCCATAAAATAGGTTAAAATTACAATGCCAATCATTACTGCAAACAGCATAACAAACATGTTTTTGTCAAATGCTCTTACCATGCTTTTCCACCACCGTCTCTTTAATTTCTAATCATTTATAAGTCCTACCATGTGGTCGTCCCAAAAGAACATAGGACATACAACCGGTTCTTTTGTGTTGCTCCATTCAATATATGCTAAATCAGAAAAGGGTGCTTCTAGTGTTACATCGCTTTTAAAATCAACCAAACCTAGATCTTCTCTGTATAAAGAATAATTGATGTAATTAGCTCCATTTTTTTCAATTTTTATTTTATACCAGTTATTGTATAGATATCCATTTGTAGGGGTGTTCAGGCGAACCCATCCACTTGATGGACTGCGAAAAGAGAGTTCTAGACCCCAGTTTACCGGAGACGAAGAATCTTCCATCTGAGTGTACTCAAGTTTCATTCTTGCAATACTATTTCCATTGCTATTTTTGAAATTAAGATATAGATCTGATTCCTCACTAGCATTGCCACATTTGAACCACATCTCCCACCATTTTATTTCACTCTCAAGTGCAGATAGGTTGTAATACCAGTACTGTGAACTGCCCGATGATCTAAGTTTTGTTTTGAATGATTTTGATGTTAGATAATGATAACCTGGTGCAACTTCAAAATTACTTTCTCCAGACTTCTCACTCGTTTCAAACCATTTGCGCCCCATGTATGACTGGGTTGCTTTTCCGTATGCAGTATCGTCTGAGAAATTCTCCTCTACCATTACGGGTGGTTCAAAAGCAACGACATACAGATTTGTTGGATCATCATCGTCCGTATCTCCATCCCCATCCTGGTCTATACCATCATTAATATGGGGGTCATCTGTTAACTCTAACGCATCGTTTATTCTGTCCCCGTCACTATCCCAGTATACTGTGCCTTGGTTTGATATAAGTGAACCGTTGCTAAGTAACGAATTGGCAGTTACCTCAAATATCAGTGAAATGCTACTCTCTGCATTTACTGCTCCGTTCCATGTTATTTCATCCTCTGCTCCATTATAGTTTACCGTTCCAGATGTTGTTGTAGCCGTTCCTTCAACATATGTTGCATTCTGTGGTATGGCATCCTCAAATTCATTGCCTCCGTTGTTATGTTGGTCGGCCGTTCCTGTGTTGCTGATAGTTACCGTATACTTTATGGTGTCATTACATTCCACATCGCCACCATTTAAATCCTGGGCGGTTTTTCTAGCGATTATCTCTGTTTTTGCATATCCTGAAAACATGAGATTATCAATGAATGCAGCACTGTCAAACTGATTATCTTCCACGTCTCTAATATCAATGGTTACTGTAATTTGTTCATGAGGAGAAACAGGATGGGATGCGCCACCAATTGGTATGAGATCAGAAGCACCTGCATCCTCACCAGGATGTCTAGGAATGGTATCTATCCAATCGACACCACTTGGATAACCACTTCGAGCATAAACATCAAAACCTGTTCCAGTTAGCCCATCAGAATCCAACACAAAGTATCCACTATTAATATCAAAAATGTATTGCGATGTGCCCTCTGATGGAGAATCAACGGTGATAGTTAGTTTATCATTATACTGAGAATCTACATATTCGGGATATTCTGTGCTAAAAAACTGCACATCATAATAAATATAATGCATATATTCTGGAACCACTAAAGTCATTGTCAATGTGGCTTCATCTCTAGGGTATCCATATTGTCCTCCTTCAAACCAACTGCCTCTCTCTGATCCAGGATTGTTTTCGTTGCTTGTAACGGGATTATATCCCGCTATTCCTGTACTAAAAAGTGCAAATGTTGAACCATGAGTGGGTGACATTATTCCAAGTGAGGAAAGGACATCTGCTTGCCTGTGCCCTGATGTATCCGTGTCGCTATAAGAGGAACTTACTAAGGTTGATTGATTGGCAAGAATGGCCAGTGCAAGATCCTCCCCATTATATGATCCTGCATTCACTCTTTCAGATGGGACTATCACAAAAACGGTAGATAATAATAGACCAACAGTAACAATTGCTCCAATATTTTTTTTGCCCATTACTTTTCTCATTTTCTAATCAACCTCCTTCATAAGGAATAATTTCCAATATATTAGACTCAATAAATTCATCATCTTGGGTTTCATCATTTGGAGTTACTAAACATTTCCAACTTTCGTCAACATTAGTTTCTTCTGAGACAATTACGCTTATGCTGGTGTTACCATCATTTGTACAAAGGTAGTTTTGATAAATCTGCTCAGCTGAAAGAGCACGGTTGTATATTTTTATTTCATCGGCGTATCCCAAAAGGTCTTCCTCTCCGGAAAATGGTAATCCTTGGATTTCTACTGCATCAACTCCGGCCTCAACAATTGACCCGCTGTTTAGATCTGAGGATTCAAAGCGGATTTTAACTTGACTTGTCAATGTGACAAAATCATCAACTGTACAATTATATTCGATCCATCTTTCAGGTAATGGTGTGGAGGGTCCTATTGTTTCAACCAGTGTCCATGTTGAACCATCATCGTTGGAAACATAAACATAAAAATAATCATCATTCGGGTCGTTTCCATGGTTGTTGGTATACCAAACGGCGTAACTTACTTTAGCTTCACTGAATGTGCTAAGGTCTATTGTTGGAGAGATTAACCATGTTTTTCCCCCATCAACATCGGAATTATCTCTTACATTGTCCGTTAAATAGCAATCTCCTGATCCATCAAAATCGTCTGGAGGATCACCACGACCGTCGTTCACAGGGTTACCTCGATTCCATGATCCATCTGTGAGGGACAGATCATTTTCTACAGTCCAACCTTGATCAGTTTCAAAATCATCATCAAACACAGTGACAAATTCTCCTGAAACCTGAGAGTTAAATCCCTTTCCAATATATCCAGTAGAAGTTTCTCCAGAGCCAAGTGTTCCTCCAGGACTTTGCCCAGTACTATCCAGCATCCCATCAACATAAATGTTGCATTTATTGGTGAAGGAATCATAGGTTGATGCTATATAGTGCCATACGCTATCATTTACGTAGAAATTTCCAGTTATTTCTGTGATGCATGCATTTGATGTTGTTGCCCATCTTACGACCCCATTTGAAATAGATAGTTCAAAATATCTACTTTTGTTAAAACTTACAATGGTTGCAGATTCATTATTTGTTTTAATCCAACTTTCTATAGTAATTTCATCAATATAATCACTATCGAAACAATAAGGTATAGAAATGTAATCATCTCCATCGAAATAATAGGATCCGCCGACAACGCCATTACTATTCCATGTTGAACCAAAAATAGTCCCGTTGTATCTGTTACCTGAATAATCCTTTGCAGTTACTAGATTATTATTATCAAAAGGCATTAAAATATTTGTTATCGGATTTCCACCAACCATCCAGTTATATATGTAGGTTGTGGCATTAATTGTTGAATTAATTGGTTCGCCATTTCTCGTTTTGTTGAAGCATATAAGATCCTCATCTGTCGTATTGGTCAAAAGACTTGAGATTAAATAGGGAGTTCCAGAGGAATTGTATGTTGAGTGATATTCGCTGGGGTTTCCACTGAGGATTCCATCGAACACTGCTTCTTCACTCCCATCGTCTTTGATACTATAAACGATGACATGGACTTTGTCAGTTTCGTTGGATAGAGTTGGAATGTTATTGAACTCATTACCTATTGTCCATTTATTTTTGAATACCGTTGAGTCGATCAAGGTACCATTAACATATTTTACATCTACCCTATACATATCTAGAGATTCTCCACCCATGTGTTTTATTACTGCATTTCCAGTACTATCTACATAGCCCACTAGTTGCACATTTACCTCTGCAGACGGAATGGGAAGAGGAAATACATACATGTAAATTGATGAGAAAACCATGACTGCAATTGCGATTAGTATCAGACCACCAACCAATTCTGATACTGCATAGTTGCTATTAACGAAGTTATGTTTCCGCATCTTCCTACCAACAGATAAACTTCTTCATTTTCTAGTATTTATATTCTTTGTGCAATTTTTACACAATGGCTAAATGTGTTTTTTGCAAAAATGTTTTAGAACATAAATTTGAAAACAAAAAATGAAATCAGAACGAGAATAAAACCAAACCTAACACCTGATGAAAGCCTACCGTCCATCATAAATCCACCAAGTAATCCGCCCCCTAAACTTTGAACCAAGATAAACGAGAAAAATGTGTATTTCAGAAGAGTGTGATCTATAGCAGCAATCCTCATATTACCTATTGATTGTCCTGCCATTTGATCTTGAAGATCAAAAATTGCTTGAAAGATTGTTTTATCAATTATCAGTATCACTGCAAGAAACACAAAAAAACTGATAAATATTACAATGCTGTACATTGACATTTCTACCTTTCTTTGCTCTTCCACTAGTTTTGCCTGGTCAATTTCCTTTGCAGCAGCATTAAAAACTAAGGAAGTGTTACCTCCAATTTCTAGTGCTTTATTTACTGTTATTGCCATTCGTTTTACGGTGTCTGTGTTGATTCTTTTTGCAAGGTCATCGAGTGCCTCATTGACTGGTATCCCCCACGAAAGTTGAGCAGACATTCTTTGTAATTCTGGTGTTAGTCTTCCATGATCTCCTCTCGCAGCAGAGTTTATGGCATCAAAGACGGTCATTCCTGATGCTGCTGAACTACTTATTTCACGTAGAAAATCAGGTAGTTGATCCTCTACGTCTTTTTTCTTTTTTGCCATCAAGTGATTGTAAAAACCGATTGGCCCGATAGCCGATAGTATACCAAACACCATAAAGTCGACCCATGAGACAATATCTTCAGGAAATCCGGTAACTCCAATGAGGGTTAAGAAACCAAGTAAGAATAAAATAATTGAGAAGCATGACGATAGGACTATCAAAATTAAAATTGTTGTGCCCTTTCCGTACATTCGTTTCACATTGTACTTCTTAGGTATGAATGGATTTTTCATATGGATTCTCCCATTCCAGATTTCATCATCACATAAAACCCGAAGTAGGCCATTGGCAATATCAGGAAGGCCAAGATGAACAGGAATTCAAATGATATACCTCCGCTTGTCATACCCATTATCGACAGGATAATTACCAAGAAAAGAGGAAATGCTATTACAGTTACAACAAAAGATTCTGCCATGACTGCCAGTGATTCTAAGTTTCTCTTTCTTCCCATTAAATCACTTATCATGTATTTGTCAACGCATCTGTTAAAATACGCCCCTAGTTCACTTCCCGACTGTATGACACCCAGCATTCCTTGAATAAAATCCTTAAGTTTGTCAGATGGTGAAATGTGAATTGCGTGTTTCAATGCAGTAATTGTATCAATCCCCATCATGTTAATTTCAGTTGTGATTTTTTTCGCTTCTTTTTGTATTTCTCCATATAACTTTACTGTTGAGAGGGTTTCAAAGATCTCTGCTGGTGATATGCCTGCGACAGACATGGTGTTGATAAAGTTTGTAGCATATGGTAAATATTTGTCGATATCCTTCCCTCGGCTTTTTGCTTTTGATGTCGGTAAACTCAGATAATACACTCCAATTCCTACAGGAGTAACAGACGAAATTATAAGAACAAGAAGTGCCGTTATTTCATGTGGAATTATTAGATATAATACTAACGTAGAAACAAAAGATGTAATGAAACCTATTATAATGTTCATTAAAACCATTGAATAGTATTCTTTGTAGATTATGCTGATATCTGCTTTTTCCAGCAGTCGATTTTTGTTTGTTTCACTTATGTTCAACTTTTCAAATGTTTTTGAGAAGAGACGTCTGCAAAATCTACTATATTTGGAAGATTTCACTTTTTCATCTCCCTGCGAGCCATTTCCAATAATGCCTTTGGATGTTTTCGATATTCAGATACAAGCCTTCCAACCTCTTTGTAGTCTCTAATGTTTGTCTCTACCATCCATTTAAGGATTGTTTTCCTGTTTTCTAGTTCATCTTTAAGCTGTTTTTCATCCCAATTGTTCTGCAATTTGATATTATTCACTATTTTACTGGAACCGCCGCTTTCAAATCTGTCATCCGTCTTGGAGATCCACTTAAATGGTTCCATAAAAATAAGCTGGTTTGTATCCGGATCCAATTTGATTATTTCAGTTACACTTGTCATTCGTCTTACTGCTTTCCCGCCGATGTCAATTGCATTCTGAAACACGATGACATCAAGGGATGTTAAAAGTGCTCTTGGTAGAGAAATAGGCGGATTTTCTAATCTTTGTATGAGGGTGTATATGGTGCTTGCATGTACCGTTGAATATGAAGTATGCCCTGTTGCCATTGCTTGAAAGAGACTGTAGGCTTCTTTTCCTCTAACCTCTCCTACAATAATGACCTTTGGTCTCTGCCTCAAAGCTGCTCTAATTAGATCAAACATATCAATGTCTTTACCTGTTTTGTTTTGCTCAGATGAAGAAAAACCTTGCCTGGTGGTGTCTGCTATCCAGTTTTTATGTGGGAGGCTGATTTCACGAGTGTCCTCAATTGTAATAATTTTATATTTTGCAGGTATAAACAGCGATAAGGCATTAAGTGCGGTGGTTTTTCCGCTGGCTGTTCCACCACAGAACAGTATTGATGCTCCATGTTCAATAGTCATCCAGAAATATGCAGCCATATCTATAGAAAGCGATTTAAACTCTATCAGATCGATGGGAGTAAGGGGATTTTCTCTGAATCTACGAATGGTAAATGTTGAACCTCTAGTAACCGTCTTGGCAAGAGTAGTTTGAAGCCTTGAACCATCTGGGAGTTTACCATCAACGATGGGCGAATAAATAGATATTTGCTTGCCGCATATTTGTGAAAGTCGTACGGCAAAAGAATCCAATTCTTCCGGATTTTCAAAACATATATTTGTAGAAATCTCCTCATATTTTTTGTGATAAAGAAAGACTGAAATGTATGGGCCGTCACATGATATGTCTTCAATTCCCTCATCTTTCATCAAAATATCGATTTTGCCATATCCTAAGAATTCTCTGAACAGATGATAAAAAATTTTGTCCTTTGATTTCCTTGCGGCTAGCTCCATTTCCCTTTTTTCTTCTTCAAGTTCCTCTTTTGTTTTTTTCCTTCCAGATTCTTCCTTGGTCTTTGTGAATGACAAAAACGTTTTCTTTGGTGATTTATTTTTATCGGCTTTTGATTCTAATGTTTCTTCATTTGTTTTGGATTTTATATGTAAGAGCTCTTTAATTGATTTTTTTGGTGTTTCCTCATTTTTTTCCACATGAAATTTAATATCATTGTCAACGATTATTTGTTCAAGTGTTTCCTCAAGATATTTTTCCTTTTCCCCTTCATCTATGCTCGAGATGTTTACATCGGCAAGCATTTTGAACAAATGGGTAAGTTCTCTTTTTGTTTCCTTCTCGTACTCGTTTAGAACAGGCTCTGAGACTTCATATGCATATTCAGTTATGTCTGGATAAAAAACAATTCTTCTGCTACCTAGCCCTTTCCAACCAAAGCCTTTTCTTTCCTCTAAAATTCTTTTATTTGCATAGTCTTTAGAATGTAGATTGGTTACATCTGGCTTTTGATTTTCTACTCTCTTTATGATGTTATCTTTTTTGTAGTCCTTATCCTCAGAAATTTGTTGCACATTCTGTCTTGCTTTTTCCAAAAGGCCTGTTGATTCAATATGTTCTTCTGCGGCACCCTCGTTTATTATTGAATCTGTTAGATGTTTTGGTTTATCTAACGTCTGTTTTTTTTGCTGTGCTTTTTCTAGAAGCCCCATTAGCATCACTTGATTTTATATTTTCTAATTATCTTTTCATACAATTCAAAATCTTTAGATTTAACAAATTCATCTATAATTTCTTCGGGCAATTTACCTAGAAGATTATCAGTTATTTCTAGAATTTTTCTGATTTCATCATCTAGTAATGGATTTTCTTTTTCCGCTTCTTTTTTTCCGATGATAAAACGATGCATGTTAGATATTGAACTTTTGGTTTTGTCATCCTGTCCCTTTTCAATTTTTAAAGTTTTGCCATTTAAAACGTCCTGTGAATTAAAATTCCAGGTTTTTCTCTTATCGGGCGCTCTTTCTCGCGTGTCTCTCTTCGATTTCAGTTTTCTCCTCTTTTTTACATCTTCGAATCTTTTTTTCAAGTTCTTGTTTCTATCCATTTCTAGTTTTTCCGTCTTTTTAGATTTAATTTTTTCTTTCCATTTGCTTTTCATTGTTTTTTTCTCTGTTGGTTCAGCGTTTGTCGCCTCTCTTCTGTTTTCTTTATTTGTTTTTGTAAATGGTGTTTGGTCATCTGCTCCCTTTTTTATGATGCTAGTTAACTCTTGAGGCGATGATATTTTCTCCGGTTTATTTTTCTCGTTTTTCAGCCTTTCCATTTCATCTTTGTTTCTAATTCTTATGTGTGGGAACTTCATAACCGAATCGTAAGTCGTTTTGTTACGATCACCCGATATTTGTTTAAGAAACCCCTTCCCTTTGGCAGGTTTTTTTTCAATTAGTTTACTTGTTTTTTCTATTTCGAGCAATTCCTCTTTTGAATTCAAAGGTTCAAATGCGTCAAAGGCATTTTCCGTTTTTACTTCTGTTTCAAAACGAGGTATTTCTGGATTTTTCTCGAATTGTTCTCTTACTTCCACTATTTTTTCCGGAGGATCTTTCAGTTCTTTTTTGGGAGTGGAACCAAGCTCCTTAGATATTGTTTCTTTTTCATACTCTGCAATTAAAGCATCTATCCTCTTTTCTGCTTCCTGCTGAAATTTATCTGGATTCTTCTCTACTTTGTTGTTGGGGTGGGATTCATGATTATTTTCCCTCTTTTTTTCTTTTAACGAACTGAAAACTTCCATCCCCGTCATCAAAAATATGTCTAGTTCCGACGAGGTTTGTTTTACCTTTTTTGATTTTTTTAAACGATGCATTCTTCCCAAGTCTCCTACGATTTAGTAGATGCACTACAACGACTATTCTCGAGGCATCCCATTTTCCTTTGCAAATATGTAAGCTAACAATGTTCTAATAAAAGTTTCTGTTGTCCGTCTCTTACGTTTTTCATGTTGATGTATGAATAGAATGTCTTTGTTTTCTACGTTGACCGAGTTAAACACCAATCGTTATCTTAATATGAGGCTGTATTGTTACTATTTGCCGATGGATGAGATTGGAATATTGCTTGACACAACAAGACTGATTGTCGGAGCCTTGATACTCGCCTATGCATCATACACTGACATCAAAATTAGAAAAGCATCAAACATGTTGTGGGTTGTGATGGGTTCCATCGGCACAATTTTGCTGATTATTCAATATCTAATTATAGGATTTGATAATATATTTTACCTTGTTTTCATACCGGTTATGATAGGCATCATGTATGTCCTTTTTCAACTTCGACTTATCTTTGGTGGGGCAGATGCAAAGGCAATTATGGCTCTGGCAATTCTTGTACCTTTAGAGCCATCTATACTTAAGTTTCCATTATTGAATTCTATGATGCCGTTTTCTTGGGTTATATTTTCCAACTCTGTCGTATTGTTTTTATTACTGCCTTTGAGTCTATTTGCATACAATCTGGCTAGGAGAAACGTTGAATTCCCATACTGTTTTTTGGGTTACAAAATGAGCATCAAAAACGCACAAAAAAGATTTGTTTGGCCACTTGAAAAAATCGTAGATGGAAAAAGAAAGTTTTCTTATATGCCCAAAGATTTTGATGTTGAAGATGAATGGAAAGTATTTGAAAAGAAAGGCATATACGAAATATGGGTTACGCCAAAAGTTCCATTTATGATACCGTTGCTGGCTGGTTTCATATGTTCCTTCATTTTTGGTGATATACTGTTTTATCTGATGAATCTCGTCATATGAAAGAAATTTTTAGATTTCTGGGCAAAACACATATACTGGTGTTTAATTTATCAACGCTCACAATATGGCAAAAGAAGACTACTATGATGTCCTTGGCGTAGACAAAAATTCAGACAAAAGGGAGATTAAAAAAGCATACCGGAAACTTGCGTTGAAATATCATCCTGATAAAAACTCTAGTAAAGATGCAGAGGCTAAATTCAAAGAGGTTTCGGAGTCGTATGCTGTTTTATCCGATGATGAGAAAAGGAAAATGTATGATACGTATGGTCATGCAGGTATAGATCAACAATATAGTGCTGAAGATATTTTTAGAGGTGCAGATTTTGGCGATATTTTTAGAGGCGCGGGTTTTGGTTTTGACGATATCTTTGAGCAATTTTTTGGCCATCGTACCGGTTTCGGTGGAGGAAGACAAGGTAGACGCAGAGGTGCTAGCTTACGATATGATATTGAAATTGATCTTGAGGACGCATACAATGGGTTAAAAACAGAAATACGTGTGCCAAGAACCGAAATCTGCGATAATTGTAATGGCAGCGGGGCAAAACCTGGAACAACCCCTAAAAAATGTCCTCAATGTGGTGGAACTGGACAGATGAAGCAGTCTAGGAGGACTGCTTTTGGTATGTTTACTCAGGTTATGGTGTGTAATAGATGTCATGGTCAAGGTACAATTATCGAGCAGCCCTGTCCAAAATGCAGTGGAAGTGGTAAAGTCCAAGTAACAAGAGACATAGATATCAAGATTCCTAAAGGCGTAGATAACGGATTACAGTTGAAATTGGCTGGAGAGGGGGAAACAGGCAGTGCAGGAAGTGGTGATCTTTATGTTGTGGTTCATATTAGAGGACATTCAAAATTTCGTAGAAATGGGGCAGATCTTTACATTTCTAAGGCCATATCATTTCCTGAAGCAGCTCTTGGTACTAAAATAGATGTTGAAACTGTTGATGGGAGTATTGAGAAGTTAAGAGTTCCAGGCGGAACACAAAGCGGCGAGGTATTTAGGGTAAGAAAGAGAGGTATGCCATATTTGCATGATAGGGGCAATGGAGATTTATTTGTTGAAATTCGTATAGATACGCCAAAAAACCTTAGTAAAAAATCAAAAAAATTGTTAGGAGAATTGCATGATGAGCTTAAAAAACGATAGACCAAAAGTATTATATAATAGAAGTATTAAATTAACATATGGAAGAATAAGGGGGACTGTGCATGAATCCATTTGATAGAGATAAGGACAGAAGAAGACGAAAAAGTCCATTTGATTTCATGGACGATGATGACTTTGAAAGAATCTTTGACGAGATGCAAAGAATGTTTGAAAGTACAGATTTTAAAGAGATGATTGAAGATATGTTTCGCGGCGGATTTGATCTAAATAAGAATAAACGTTTTGTTCATGGATTTAGCATGAACATAGGTCCTGATGGTAAACCAAGGTTTCAAGAATTTGGCAATCGCCCTACGAAACCGCCGGCAGGGGATCATATGCTTTCTGACGAGTGGGAACCATTAACATTAACAGACATTATTGAGGGAGAAGAAGATGTTGCGGTGACTGTTGAGATTCCTGGTGTTGAGAAAGAAGACATCGATATAACTGCAACTGAAGATACTCTTGAAATAACTGTAAATAATCCAGAAAGAAGATATCATAAGATTGTAGATATTCCGTTTGATGTAAAGCCAAAGTCTACAAAAGCCACATATAAAAATGGCGTTCTTGATGTTGTTGTAAAGAGGGCGGAAAACGGGGAACCTGGGGCAGGATATCGGGTAAATATTGATTAGATGTTTGCAATCTTGCTTTCGCATACAATTTTGCTTTTGAGTATTGGTACCAAAGTATAAATGTCAGATAATTATAAATATTCCAATACAGCATAACATATGGGGGAGAATAGCTTATGAAAAATCATGAGAAGATGATTGCAGTACTGCTAATATTTCTTTTATTGTCTTCTGCAGTGACTGCTGTTTCATCTTTTAGGAATGATAATTCGAAAAACTTCGAAAATATTAGTCTAGATTTTACATTTTCAAAGCCAAAAATTGAAGAAATTGAAACAAAAGATGGAGTTTACCATAGGGTGACGATCAATGGATTTTCCAACTCTGGCGACTTAAACAAACCTTGTCTGCCTGTAAAATCAGTCAAGATACTTATTCCCTATGGTCGGGAATTTGATTCGATTACTGTTAAAACAGATGATAAAATACCGTTAAAAACGGAATGTAATGTAGAGGTTGGACAAAATACTGTTCCCCTCGGGAACAATCTCTCCCAGCAATCTATTGCAAAAGAGTTTACGAATACTTCTCCTGAAAATATCTATTCGATTGTTGGCACCTACAAATTTAGAGGCTTTCCAATACTATTTGTAAACCTTTATCCTGTGGAATATAACGAGGCTACTGGAGATGTTGCCTATTATGAAAATATTACACTTGATATTACGACAAAAGAATCATCCTCTGCAACAATTATGAGAGGATTGCAAAGAGATAAAGATGCAGCTATTTCACGAATCGACAATCCATCTTGTATTTCTTCATATAATGGTGTTTTTAGATCATTTAAGTTTGAAGATGCTGTTAATTATGTGGTTATCACTAACGAGGCTTTGGCAAATTCCGGATTGGAAGACAATTTTCAATACTTTGCTCAATCAAAGATAGATAAAGGAATGTCTGCAGAGATTTTTACTGTTGAAGAAATTGTAGGTAACCCAGATTATGGTGTAAATGGTACTTGGGGAGATAATAATCTGTATAATCCATTTTATGAAAGCAAGATAACAGAAAATTATGGAATGTTTGACGACGTTCAAGCAAAAATAAGAAATTTCATTAGATATGCCTATATAGAATTAGGAACTGAATATGTCCTGCTTGGCGGAGATGCTGATATTACTAATGAAGACGATAATATCATCCCTTGCAGAGGGCTTTTTGCAAACGAGAGTGGCTTGCCTCTCAATAGTGATCCTGCTACCCTAGGCGAGGAAGAGGATGATATCCCCTCTGATGTATATTATGCATGTTTGGATGGAAATTTCAACTACGATATGGATAGTCACTTTGGCGAATGTGCTGATCGAAATGATGTTGTAGATATTGATGAAGCTGATCTTTTGGCTGAAGTTTATGTTGGTAGAGCTTGTGTCGATTCTGATGAAGAAGTAGCACATTTTGTTATGAAAACGCTAGGTTATGAAAACACGGAAGGAGATCCTTATCTCTCAAAGATACTTATGGTTGGAGAATATCTAGGATTTCCAGGAATATCTGCATATGGTGGAAATTATAAAGATGAGGTTATTCCTTTTATTCCAGATGATTACAATGTAGACACCCTTTATGATAGAGATTTGCTGCATCCTTGGACTAAATACGATATGATGGAAATGATAAATAACGCCACTCCTCATATAATCAATCACGATGGTCATGCATATTATGGCTACAACCTAAAGATGGTGAATGGGGATGTCGATTCCTTGGTAAATAACAAGTATTTTTTTGCCTATTCTCATGGGTGCATGGCTGGAGGTTTTGACAACCCAAATGGTGATGACTGTATTGCCGAGCATTTTACTGTAGAAACGCCTCATGGGGCTTTTGCGGTAATAATGAATGCAAGATATGGCCTGGGTAGTGAAGATACTCTTGACTCGCCATCTCTAGCATTGGACAAATCTTTCTTCAAGGCGCTATTCACAGAAAATATAAGACAACTGGGAAGAGCAAGTCACTACTCAAAGGAGGATCACATAAAACAGATAGATGAAAATGGTATTCGATGGGTATATTATGAGACGAATTTATTTGGTGATCCTGAAGTTTCCATTAAAAATCAGTATCCATCTACTGTTGAATTGACAGTAAATATCGTACATCCACAGAATGATAGCTTGCTATATATTTTCAATAATGAGATATGTCCGCTTCCATTAGTTGAGGCACCAGTCATTATAGGTAAAATAACAGTACAAGCAGAGGCATCTTCTAATCCAGAAGGACAGGTTTATGGCGTTGAATTTTACCTTAATAACGAATCGCAACATATTGATACTGAATCTCCCTATGAATGGGAGTTGGATATTCCTTTAGTGGGTAGACATACAATAGCTGCAACAGTTCATGGTTTGTATGGTGAAAAAGAGAGCGAAAATTTCGACATAATTATATTCATTACCAAAAGACAAACCCTTTAAAATTGATGTCGATATGATAAAATAGATATAAGTCTGAGTTTATAGAACTTTAATATAGGTATGTTTTATTTTGCCATTGGTGAACGAACATTGATAGAACAGAAACTGGTCATTTGGGTTATTCTACTACTCGCTTTTGCTTTTAGTGGATGTGTTGAGGTAACCCCACCGGGTGACTCCAATATGATTTATGTTGATTTTTCTGGGGGAGCAGATTATACAAGTATTCAAGATGCAGTCAATGCCTCCCCTGATAACTATACAATCTTTGTTTATGGTGGAATATATCTTGAAAATATCGTCATAAATAAAACGGTGGTTCTCATAGGTGAAGATGCAACTACAACAATCATTGACGGTAATAGCACTGGAGATGTCGTATACATTTCTGAGGCGGGTAAGGCAAATATCAGTGGCTTCACGATTAAAAACAGTGGAAACAAAGGTTCGCCAAGCAATGATGCAGGTGTAGATATCCGCTCAGATTATAATAACATCACAGGTAACAACATTTCTAATAATAAATATGGCATATATTCTACTTACTCTAAGTATAATAATCTTTCACAAAATACTATTCTGTCAAATAGCGAATATGGTATGTATCTCTACTCTGGTTCTGACTACAATGTGATTTTTGATAATACTTTTTCAATTGACTCATGTGGCCTTCGTATTAAAGGTTCAAAATACAATGAAGTTTCCAGAAACCTATTCGCAGATAATCAAAAAGGTATGTATTTCTGTTGTGGGGCAAGATACAATACCGTCTTTTACAATGTGTTTAGTAACAATAGTCTATGGAATGCTGATGATTATGTAGGCGGTAACCAATGGGACAATGGGAGTATAGGAAACTACTGGGATGATTACAACGGAACAGATGCAGATGGTGATGGCATTGGCGATACTCCATACGTTGTATCTAGTAAAGAGCAGGATAACTTTCCTTTGATCGATAAGGAAGGGATAACTTAATTTTTTTAGAATTTCCCCATCAAATGATTCATATAATGACGTTGTATTGCATGGCTAAAAATTAGAAGGGGATGAGTATTAACTTTAAGTATATGAAGTGGCATTCACAGATACTACTAAACCTCCATGGTATAGAATATTATCCAGCATAGCGGGGTGGGGTAGCCAGGAGATCCCGACGGGCCCATAACCCGTAGATCAGTGGTTCGAATCCACTCCCCGCTACTGCCATCAAATTTCTTCATTTTTTGTTTAGGTTTAATATATAAAAAGAAGTTACCCACTAAGTTTTTATGATTCTGAAGAAAGCCGACGGTAGATTATGGGAAATTGATATTTTACGTGGAGTAGCAATAATTTTTATGATTTTTTTCCACTTTCTGTATGATCTTAACCACTTTTCCATTACCAATATGCGGTTATATTCTGGACCTATGGCATACGTAGTTTACATTACCGCGTCCGTTTTTGTTATTCTTGTCGGCGTCTCTCTTACCCTTAGCTATTCAAAGGCACAGCAAAGGTTGTCAAAAACGGAGATTCGATTGAAATTTCTCAGACGAGGAGCAAAGATTTTCCTGTTAGGTATGGTTATTACTGCCATTTCATGGATTTATATTCCAGAACGATTTGTGATTTTTGGAATTCTTCATTGTATTGGAGTATCGATTATTCTTTCACTTCCTTTTATACGTTATAAAGTAGCAAATCTCATTCTTGGTTTTTTGTTGATTGGTGTGGGGGTTTATCTAAAGACACTTACTTTTGATTTCAATTGGCTCATACCACTTGGGTTTTTACCTCGCCGATTCTTCACTATAGATTATTTTCCGCTTCTGCCATGGTTTGGAGTGGTTATGGTAGGGATGGCGGTTGGAAATTTCATTTATCCCAATGCAAAAAGACGATTTCAACTCAGAGATCAATCGTGTAATCTTGTTACGAAGGCACTATGCTTTATTGGAAGGTATTCATTGATTATATATTTCCTTCATCAGCCCATTCTAGTGGGACTTATTTTTCTTTTGTTGTTGTGAAAATTAATACGTTAGTCCTAACATTGGAACTGAAACACCGTTTCCCTCTTCAATCGCCCCTACGATTTTAACATCAGTATGAGAGTGCTTTTTGAGAATTTTGATTGTTTTATCAACATCTTTTTCATGAATTATTATTGCAAATCCCATACCCATGTTGAATGTTTTATACATTTCTTCATCGTCAATGTGACCATATTTTTGAAGGAACTTGAAGATGGGTTGTGCTTCAAATGAATTGTTAATGACAAACTTAACGTTTTTGTTTAATCTTGGAAAATTTTTCAACCCGCCACCAGTTATATGTGCAAGCCCGTGAACCTTCACTTTTTTCAAAAGTTCAACTATTTCTTTGACGTAAATTTGAGTGGGCGTAAGAAGAACTTCACCTATTTTCTTATTTGGATATGTATCATCTGGGAAATTATCGTTGTAAGACAATTTTGACTGTTTAATTACTTTTCTGGCAAGCGTATATCCATTTGAATGGATGCCGCTGCTTTTCAGTCCAATTATTACATCGCCGGGAGATATTTTTTCACCTGTGATGATTTCACTTTTTTTTACATATGCAAGGCATGTTCCTGCAAGATCAAAACCATTGATAATTTCTGGAAGCGATGCAGTCTCCCCACCAATTATGGATATGTTGGATAGTTCCGCACCTTTTGCAAGTCCTTTTCCAATTTCTTTTGTAATTTCAGGTAATGGATCATCTATTGCTAGATAGTCTACAAATGCAAGTGGTTCTGCTCCTACACATATAGCGTCATTTACATTCATGGCGATGCAATCGATACCTACGGTGTCCCATTTTCCTATGTCGGATGCAATTTTTACCTTACTGCCGACACCATCGGTACACAGTACTAGCGCATTTTCACCAAACTCTATCATGCCGGCATAGTGTCCGCCAAGAGGCCTTCCAACTCCTTTTCTTTTTGATTTAATATGTGAAAGGATTCCCTTTATTGCCCGTTCTTCCTTTTCAATGTCAACTCCACTTTCCGCATACGTCATTTTCTTCAATGTATCTCCTCGCGAATAAATCGCTAAAACACTATTGTTGTGATAAACTTTTTGAATGGAAATGACCTTGCGACTTATTGTGAAACGACTTTCAGGTTTAGGAGAACGAAAAGCAATCCAACTTATCTATGGTATCCTATCTAGGGGTAATGAGGCAATTGGAATTGGTGATGATTGTGCTGCTTTTGAATTTGGAGAGGAATACCTGCTTGTTTCTACAGATATGATTACAGCAGAAACTCACATACATAAAAAAATGACTCCATGGCAAATTGGATGGTTTGTTGTTGCGATTAATCTTAGCGATATAGCTGCAAAGGGGGGCAAACCTTTAGGATTGGTTTTAGCTCTAGGGTTACCACGGGGCATTTCTGATATATTCCTTAAGGAATTGATGGAAGGTGCAGATTTGTGTGCGACTACACACGGTGCCTCAATAGTTGGAGGCGATACAAAAGAAAATCCGAATGTAACAATTTGTGGTACTGTTTTTGGCACCGTTAAAAAAAATGAGTTCATGGGTCGTAAAGGTGCAAAGCCTGGAGATGTTGTGGCCGTAACTGGGACACTTGGCAAGGCAGGTGTTGGGCATTATGCACTACAGCACGGTATAGAGAATAGGGAAAGCACAAGAGGGTTGTTTGAGCCAAGTCCAAGACTTAAAGAAGGAATGGTGCTAGCCGGTTTAAAGGTAATAACTGCATGTATGGATATTTCAGATGGGTTGTCTTCCTCACTTTACCAATTGCAAGAATTAAATAACGTTGGTTTTGAAATAGAGAAAGAAAGAATCCCATTAGCGCAAGATTTGGTTAAACTTGCAAGTCAGGAAAAATTGGATGCTTACGAGTATGGTTTGCATTTTGGCGGAGATTATGAGCTTTTATTGACTGTTCCCCCTAGTAAATTTGAAGAGGTACAAAGAAGTATGGAAAAAACAGGTACCTCTCTTACGGCCATTGGGCATGTTACTAAGAATAGAGAGATTCATGTTGTTGATGGAGGTTCTAAAAAAATATTGCCTAATGGCGGATATGAACATTTCAGAGGAAGCAGTTTTTGTTGATTCTTCATTTTTAGATGTCGCACACTGGTTTTTGGTACTGCTTGTTACATAAGTTTTTTAAAGTATAAATGTAAAATGTTATAAGTGGTATACCATGGATAAAAAAGCCATCGCATTGATATTGTTTGTTTTAGTGGCATTGCCGCTTTTTTCTGGATGTTTGGAGGAAAACGGTAATGGCAATGAGATGCCGGTGGTGGAAATTGATTATCCGAGCAATGGAATGACCGTTTCCGGCCTAGTTAAGATACACGGTGTTGCTTCTGATCCAGACGGAGACAAAACTTTGGAAAGAGTGGAAGTTATGATTGATGATGGTGAATGGAACGTTGCCGAGGGTACAGCAAACTGGAGTTTTGATTTGGTAACCTATCAGATTAACGATGGCCCTTTTAACATATATGTACGTGTTTGGGATGGTATCGATTACTCAGATGTCGATGAGATAACTGTAATTGTTAGTAACCCTGAGACTGCAGAATCTGATTCTCATAAATGGGCTGTTTTTGTGGCAGCTGCCAATTACCCAGCAGATAATGAAACCAAACTGGGCAACGGTGGTCTTAACCTGGCAGAGGATATGGCTGCATATTTCATAGAAAACTATGATTATTCTACATCCAATGTATTCATTCTTTTTGATGATGGATGGATAAGGGATGATAATGGATATGGTGATCGTGCGGAGACATTGGAACAGAGAAGTCATGAGTATGATATAAACTATGGCGGGGCTACAAGAGAAAATGTGGAAATGATTATGCACTATGTTATTGAAGCTTCTAACAGTTTTGCTGATAGTGAGGTGTTCATTTGGTTTTTTGGTCATGGCTATGGTAATGAAAATGACGAGTTTACAGGTGGCAAGATCCTGGAAAGTAGTGCAGTTTTCCTGTGGGATGAAATGATTTCTGACCGTGAACTTGGAGAGCTTTTATATGATTTGAGATCTGAGAAAACATGTGTTATTGTTGATGCTTGTTTTAGCGGTGGCTTTGCAGATAAAATAATATATAATTTTCCGACGTTTTTCCTCATGCGTTCAGACATACCAAATTCAGGTAGAATTGTGATATCTGGCTCCAGTAAATTTAGGACAGGATATGCAAGTACGACAAAAGGTCCTTTATTTTCCATGATTTGGTTTGATGGTATTAGAACTGGAGAGGCGGATGGTTTTAAATCAGGATTTTTAGATGAGGGAAAACCGCCATCCTTTGGATTCAATAAGGATAAAAAAGTTACTGTTGAAGAGGCCTTCTATTATGCATCATATATGCTAAGAACGGATAGAAATCTTGATGATTATAAAAAAATGGAACCGCAGATTAATGATCAGTATCCTGGTAGGGGCACTTTGCGTAGCAAGAAGGGAATGTTACTAGGAGATCAGAAGTGATATCCATAAAATGTATTTTCAGTGTATCAACGTTCAAAGATTTATAAATATAAAATATAAAAAATTTAATAAAGGAGTTTTTACTTATTGTATATGAAAAGACTGTTATAAATTGAAGAATGAAAAAACTTAATAAAGGTATAAGTATACTTATAATTATAGAATAATAGAATTTGATATATAATTATAACTCGCGATGGTGTATATATGGACTTAAAGAAAAACGACAAAATAATATTGGTAGCAGGGGTTGTAATATTAGTAATCGCAGCGATAGGCGTTGCAGTTTATACTTCGCCTGATACCGGGGAGATCAAAGCCGGGGATACAGGGCCAGAATATGAAGCTTATTCATACACCTGGGTAAGAAATACAGGAGAAACGACGATAGGAGATAGTTTGTATGTCGGTAAAAATTCTCCGTACTCTGATTCTTTTACCATTACTACGTCATCTGGAAGTGTTTTGACCGATGTTGAAGTTCAGATCAATTGGGAAGATGATAGTACGTATGGTCTTCTTATAAAGAAAGGAAGGGATACGCTAACTGCAGATGTCAGTCAGCAAGGCGGTGAAACCATACAAGAATCGAGTGAGGGAAGCGGAAACATGACATTCGCTTTTAATTTGAATGATATGCCTTCATCAGATTCTGTATTGGCAGAGGATAAATCTGATGCAGGGAGCATCATCGATGGAATGTTCTCTGGTGAAAATGCCGAATCCTTTGATGCAGGGGTTAGTATAAAAACCGGAGAAAAGCTCTTGAGGCCCTTGAAATTTTTGAAAGATAAGGGAAATGCTTTTGAGCTAAAGGCAAAATATACGTATTACGTTTATGAGGTGGAGGAACCAGAGGTGCCAGATGAAGATAAAGACAAGACCACAGGCGATGATGGCGGATATCCTGCTGCATTAGGTGAATTTTACAAAAATCTTTGTTATGGGCGAGGGATGATATAGTCTTTCTAAACTCTATATTTTAAAGCGTAATAGTGCTCCAGTGCCACCCATGCCTTCAAATTTTTTTCCTGCTTCATGTATTGTATTTATTATCGTAAACTTGCTGTTGTTTTGTCTTGCAATTTTGAGTAGATTTTCTCCCTTTTTTGTACGAATCATGACATCGGTTATCAGTAGTCTTTCCACCGCTCCATTTTTTAAGGCCATGCTTACTTCCTTTTCTCCATAGGTTGCAAGCCCACTTTTCTTTATCTCCTCGAATAATTTTTCAATTAATTGTGTTTCAAATACCACTCTATTTTCCTTTGCAATGTTTTCTACTATTCCTGATTTTATTGCTTCATGCACGCCGTTCATACCTGCACTACCAGTTCCATGAACAAGACATTCATCGAAAAGTGATGGTTCCTTATTTTTTCCATATTTCAAAAAATGTTCCTTTGCAAAACCGGGTCCTACGATGACAAGGGAAGAATCCTCATTTTTATTTGTTTTGATCACTGAAAAGATTTCGCCAAAATACTCTTTTTCGGTATCTTTGCTCTCATACATTTTACCCGATCGCTTGGAATCAATGTCTGCAATCCATTGAACGCCACTCTGCCTCAGAACTGCAACAGTGGCAGTGTCTTCATCCAGTGATATGAATGTTAGTATGGATTGGTTACGAAGTTTGACTGCTTCATCTATTCTTTCCAGTTGATAATGTTTCCATTCTTTTTTTATGATGGAAACCTTATCCATTTTATCAGCAGTTACATTTAACGTATGAAATGATCCGAGATCCTGAGGTCCTTCCTCTATTGTACCGTGTATGCGAAGACGATCAGAAAACTCATGAAACTTCACTTCTTCTACTCTGATTCCTAGTTTCATACGCTTTTTTTCAGATTTTTTGGATCTAATTTTATCATCTTTTTGTTCATCAGTTCTATAGGTAACCGCACGGACCAAATCACCTTCTCTGATAATGTTATATAGGTGCCATATGTCGTCAAGATTTTCAGGCATTAGTTTTATTTCATTATGGTCAAGATCCTTAAAAATCACCTTCATGTATTATCCCTTCTCTAGATTTAGTTCAAGGTTCACTGTTTCAACAATACTTACACCGCCAGGTGGAAGAACCTTATTTATCTGATCAGTATATGTTTCAAAAGCCTTTGCGAGTTTATTTGCAGTATCATCCTTTTTCATACTACCTGGAGTTAAGATAACGTATCTGCTTGCTCGTTTTTTCACGGCATCAACAGGGCCACCCATAATCTTTCTCGTTTCACCAATCATTATCTCACCAACGGCAACTTCTAGTTTACATCTATAATAATTTCGTTTCCCACGGATAATAAAAGCACCTTTTGGAACAAATTCTCCGCTCCGAGGTGTTTTGCTTACTTGCTCTGGGAGAACCCAGTATGATTGCGCTTCGGTGAACTGTTTCCAGGCTTTGGAATAACAAGCTGAAAAAATGCAAGCCTCCTCCAACGTTTCCTTAGATATTGGAAGTTTTTCATCATCTGGACCTTTACCTTTAATCACACAACTCGGTGCACCCTGAATATCTGCATGGGCATACCTATCTCCATCCTTCAAATATTTTTTTACAACTTGATCGTTACTCTTTGCATTCTTGCCGCCTATGACAATGTTACCCTCGTTTGAAATAAACCATCGAAAACGTTCAAACCAGAAAAGTTTGCCTGTTGTTGTCTTTATCTCCTTCTCTTGATTTTCAGCCTCTTTCTTTTTGACTGTTTTTATGAGTTGCCTTGTTTTTATGATTGATTGCTGTGCACCTGTTAATTTGCTCCTATATTTTTTACTATCACCATATGCTTTTTCAGCGTTTTTGGCAACAGTCTTTCTGAAATCTAATTTTACCTTGGAGATATTTTCAGCAGTATCTTTTAGATAAACAACAAGTAAATTTCCAACAGGATCAAACTCCTTGACAATTTCTTTTTCATTAATCCTTTTTATTCCATCTGTTTTGTCTTTTTGTTCTAAAATATTGGCTATTTCATTTAGGAGTTCTTCGCACTGTTTGTAATTTAGGTAGACAAGATCTCCTTCGATTCTTTTTATTTCAATTTCTTTTTCTAGTTTTTTGACAGCTTCCTCCTGCTGTCTAAGTTGTCTATTTAATTTTCCAATTTTTTTCTCGGTTTTACTTTCCTTTTTCTTTTCTAGCTTTTTGATGCTTGTAAACTTCTCTAAAGATCTAGTAAAATTGGCAACTTCTTTGAACTCCTTGTTTTCATAACTTTCAAACTTAAAAGGAAGTATGTCGATTGCTTTTCCATCTTTTTCAACTAAAACCGGTTCAAATTTCTTGGTTTTGAATAATTCCAAGAAATCCGATAACGCAACAAATGCTTTCTCTATGGTTTCATCATCCAAATCTTCTATTTTGATATTCTTGTCAATATTTGCTCGAGTACAGATCTCTTCGGCAATTGATCCACTCAGATTGACATTAACAGCTATTGTTCGTACTAAATCTGCCTTACTTTCCTTTAGCAGTTCTGAAAACTTTTCTTTTGTTAGATTAAATGGATCTGTTTGGGGCGGTGGGGAGCTATATTTTTCCCTGCTTTTTATCGTTCTATGGGCCCATTGCTGCTTGATTAGTGGAAGTATGATTTCTCCACTGGGATTTACAAGAATAATGTTGCCCTTTGAGAAAAATTCGATTATGAGGGAGTATTCTCCTTCTTTTTTACTAATTTTTAGTTCTATTATTCTATCAAAGTCATGCTGTTTAAATTCTATAATTTTGCCATTGAGTAAATATTTTCGTAGAGTCATTGCAAAAGTCGAGGGTTTTAAAGGAGTTTCAAACTTTTTTTGTGTAATGCACAATAATTCGCCATTTCTAATGAAGATCGATTCTTTTTGTTTTGTTTTAATATTTTTAATTTTAATTAATAACTCGTCACGAGTAAGTTGATATATTTTGTCTATATAGCTTCCCTTCAATTCTTGAAGATCTGAAGCAATTACGAAGAAGTCAAATGATGATAGTTGTCGCTTCATTTACAGAGCGTATATGTTGTATTATTAAAAAAGACTGTTATGTTGGATGACCTCAAAAGAAAGAAGAGGAGGGATGGGATGGAAGGAATGAGATAAATCTAATAATATTGGCAGATATGCCAGCAATACTGGCATGTCCCCCGTATCTCACGTCGTTCTAATTGCATAAAGGTTGTTTTTCCTTTATATATGTGAAATGGGGAGCGTTGAAAGTATTAATTTTGAGGCAAAGTCACAAAATACTTTTACTCACCCCTACGGAGATATTATATTTGAAATCCTTGCTATGTATTGGTATATATGTCAAAAACAGGTGTTGCCAATCTTCCATTGCATCCTGGGAAAGCGCCAAAATGGTTATTCAAAAGAATGGTTAAGCTATCTAGAGGCATTACTGAAGTAATAATACATGAATATGGAAGCGATGAGTTTTTACGCAGACTCTCCGATCCCTTCTGGTTTCAAGCCTTGTCGTGCGTTCTTGGTTATGATTGGCATTCCAGTGGGACGACTACTGTTACATGTGGGGCTCTAAAAGAGGCTATAGATCCTCAAGAATATGGTTTTATGATGGCTGGTGGTAAAGGTAAAGCGTCGAGAAGGACGCCTCAGCAAATTGAAGAAATCGGAGAAATGTATAATTTTTCTACGGCAAAAATTGATGAGATGAAATATTCCAGTCGAATGGCTGCAAAAGTTGATAACACAGCAATACAGGATGGCTATAATTTATATCACCATGTTTTTTTGTTTTCTGAAGATGGTTTATGGGGTGTCATTCAACAGGGGATGAATTCTGAGACTAAGTATGCTCGGCGTTATCATTGGCTTTCTGAGCGAGTAGATGGTTTTGTCTGTGATCCAAATAACTCGATAATGGGGGAGAAACGTCAAGAATCTGTGCTAGATATGGCTACCAGGCAAAGTGAGCCCGCTCAGAAGACATGTGTCGATATTGCTAATGATAATCCAGTTCATCTCAAAACTGATTGGGCAACGTTGACAAGACATCATAATCAGAGAACGTTGGATAATTGGATGAATCCCGAAAAGAAAAGGGAACCCATTGTGCATCTGGATATGCCTAGAAGCATTAATTGGAACAAAATGAAAGAAATATATGATTTTCAGCCTAGAAATTATGAAGAGTTAATTGCGATGAAGGGGGTTGGTCCAAATACTGTTAGAGCACTTGCACTCATTTCAGATCTTATTTATGGAGATAAACCGTCGTGGCAGGATCCTATAAAATATAGTTTCACAGTAGGGGGAAAAGACGGTGTACCTTTTCCAGTGGATCGAAAAGCAATGGATGAATCGGCAGAGATTATCAAATCAGGTGTTGAACAGGCCAAGATTGGTGATAGGGATAAGATCCATGCAATCAAACGATTGAAGGAGTTCATCTCACCCGATTTTAAGGATTTTTCTACAGACAATTTAGCCGCTCGCAAAGAAGATTTTAACTCAATTGGGATTTAGATGACTAGTGGCAATGATGGAATGCTTGTCGCTATGCAATTGCAAAAACAATAGAGGAGGAAATCCCTTGGTTTTGAAAGGGCACAAAATCCTGCTTTGCTGATGACTAGTTCAATAAAAAAGTAAATTAAGGAAGTAATGTATATGGTATATGTGGGTGATAGGTGTAAAGATGGTAAAAAAAGTGTTAGTTGTAGATGATAACCCAGATGTAATTTTTTCTGTTAAAAATGGATTGGAGGAATTCACAAAGGATTATACTGTTGTAGGTGCAGGAAGTGGCAAGGAATGTCTTGAACTTTTGGAAACCGAGGCTCCTGATATTATATTGTTAGACATCATGATGCCAGAGATGAGTGGTTGGAAAACCTTTGATAAGATAAAGGAAAATATGTCTTGGAAAAGCATACCGATAGTTTTTTTAACAGCAAGAACAGACAGTGTTGCAAAAAATGCCGGTGGCTTTTTGGGCGAAGATTATATCGAAAAACCCTTTGAAGTCAAAAATCTAAAAGAAAGAATTGATGAAGTTCTCAATAAATAATCTTGCCTAGTTATCTGATGGCCTTTTGTTGGGTGTACAAATTCCCATTTGAGATTTGGGGGGCTTATATTTTTTATTTTGCCATTATGCTGTATATCATACTGGTGATTCCTATCTGTTATTGTTTTTCAAACTCATACCTGATTGAATTTAGAATTGGGGTTTACCCCATAACTTAAGCAGTCTAATGAGAAATAATGCCAGTATAATAATGACCAAGAAAATTGGAACTGTGAAATCAACACTCCAATTCCATAATGTGGGGGCGTTTACTAGAAGCATGCCAGTTAAACTAATGTTGTAAGATCCTAATTTTGACTCTTGGAATAATTCTGACCAATAGAAAGATAGATAGACTTGCAAAAACGAGTACAGGTTCAAAGGGGAATATCGGCTCCATTGGATCATGAAAACATATAAATATTCTATTGATGAACAATTGAAAAATAAGATTTATGAATATTTTAAATACACCATAGATTTGTGGGGATACGACGTATAATTAAAAAACTGATGTTAAAAAAGAGTAGTAGGTCCGGCAGGAAACAACTGGTTTCCTAGAAGAAGAACCTTCAAGAGGCACCTTGTTTTGACGGATCTTGGCATGTAGTGGAACATCATGATTTGCGTGTTTTATTACAAGGGGTATATCAAATATGCCCAATTGAATTTAAGCGGATTCAAAGAAAAATACGATTGTTGAAGAATTAAAGGTCAATTGATTGTATCATAGATTTACTAAACAAACAATAACCCTTGTTTCAAGTTTTTTTCTCCATCCACTTTCCTGAACCAATGAAATGGAGTTTTTCCGCATTAAGGTTCAATAAAAGAAATATGTCATCTTTTGTGAAACAAAATGGTTTATCTGCTGAAAAGGAGAGGGTGTTCTCTGTGATGTCGGTTATCGTTATTGGAATAGTCTGCATCCCTATGGTTACATGAAATTTACCCTTTTCTACTGTTGGATAGAACTTGTTTTTTAAGAAATGAAGAGAAACATTCTGCTCAACTTGTGCACTTTCTGGCTTGCATAGAAGCGTTCCTCTCGTTAATTCATCAATATGGGCTCCTTTAATGGCAAGCCCTACTCGAGATCCTGCAGGTGCTTCCCTTTCATCTTTATCCTGCATCTGTATTGATCGGACAATGATTTCTTTTTGAGTTGGTAATAGGAGTAGTTTATCGTGTGTATGAATGGTTCCTTGTTTAATGAATCCAAGAACAACTTCACCAATGCCTTTTACTGGAAATGAATGATCAATGGTTACAATTGCAGATGAGTCGTGATTCCGATCAACCTGTATTTCCTGCAACTTTTCCATGATTTTATGAACCTCCCTTTCAATGATTTCAAAATGTTCAAGAGATGTATCCTTTATCATTTCCTTTATAGTCGATGTATCAGAAAAAGGAGGAACGACGATGAATCCATACTTCAATTGCAATGCATCAATCATAAGCATGGTTTCTCCAAGTGATGGAGTAATCGCTTTAACAGATAATATAGCAACATCGATAATTCCAAGGATCTGAGTTTTTACAGTGAGTTTATCATCAACAGGATGAATAAAGGAAAATATCGAATTATCAAGTTTTCTGTGATAGAGAATCATGTCGCTTTCTGTTGCTTTTTTTCCTAATTTTTCTGCAAGAGAGTTATCATGAAAGATTCCTATTGTCAACTGTTTCATAAGGTGCGCATCGTAGTCATTTACATAAACGTATCCATTAAAAGTGATATTTTTGTATGTTTATATTCAAGGAAATATAAATTTCTACGATCCTCCATTAAAAAAGTAGATTGACCAAATATAGGGTTTAACCCTTGTTAACCATAGTTTAATGAATGGAAATACAAGTGCCCAGAATATAATAGGCATTCCAATTATTATGAAGAAGTATTTTTTTGGAATGTGTCTTTTTTTGCACCCTGTTCTGGCATTGTATGGTACAGGCAAATGAGATGTTTATTTAAATCATTTCAAATTATTGTTTTTCCAAAACTGTAAGTTCTCAGGTATATTTTTGCATTTGGGACTACTGCTGTTTTATCTATTTTACCACACCTCTTTTCGATAACATGTCCCTCATATCGGCAGGTAAAGATACAACATTGCCTTCCCTAAGATTATATTCCTTTTCATCAAGAACATTTTCATAGAAGAATTTTAATGCAAAATAAATTGACCTAATGGTTGACCTGCTTTTGTTTGAGTTAGAAAGTATGAATTCTCTTGGGAGGTTTGCCGGATTTAAGAAATCGTTTAGTGACAGATATATAGAGTTTCCCTGCTTGATAGGAATACTTTCTTAGTTTTATTTCTTCGATAAGCTCACCTATTAGCCGATATCGCTCTTGCTATGAAAGATTTTTAATATCAAGTTTCATAATGCTAGATTGTTGAATGAACATAAAAACTTCGCTTGATAGTAGTTATGTGCAATTCAATTAAATTGGAGGAATGATGATGGAAAATAAAATTAAAATTGGAATTATCATCTGTGATCGTTACCGTATGTGCGCTGGTGGGAAATGTCTAAGATCTTTCCAGAATAGAGAAGGAGCCTTTAGTATTTATAGAGAGAATGAGGAATTGGAATTGGTTGGATATACTACTTGTGGCGGTTGTCCTGGTGGAAATATTGAATATGCCCCTGAGGAAATGGTAAAGAATGGAGCGCAAGTCATTCACCTTGCCACTGGATTGATTGTTGGATATCCGCCCTGCCCTTACATAACATATTTTCATGACTTCATCAAGTCAAAATATGGGGTGGAGGTAGTTTATGGGACGCATCCAATCCCTCAGAAATATTATAATGTGCATACAAAATTGGGGACGTGGGACTCCCCAAAATGGAAAGAAATTATTCAACCAGTATTAACGAGTGAGAAAACTCGATTATCTTATGACTGACATGCAAATGTGAAAAAATTCATAATTTAACAGCAGATAACACAGCACACAAAGCTCGCTATCGTTCACCCAAATTTTTGTCTTGCAAAAACTTCTTTTATACCGGAAACGTTATCTGATCTTGCTGATCGTATAAATGATAAGGTAAAAATATACATCAAAGAAATGAAAAGACATAGATATATAGTTAAACCACATAGTAATCGAACGTTTTTTCATTAATTGAAGGAAAAGATGAAGCCTTTGATAATTCCACTTTGAATTCTTCTTTTCTTTCTGACAGGATCATTCTACTTCATCGACATTATATTTCAGTAGAAATCCTCCCCATTTTTTCTCTAGCTCATAGAGTACATCCT
>Ga0208771_1000155_pt1 | contig 43145 bp, 29 predicted proteins | sample AntAceMetag02UKX_FD_184775 | JGI IMG/M metagenome (GOLD analysis project Ga0208771, IMG submission 184775) | Saline lake microbial communities from Ace Lake, Antarctica - Antarctic Ace Lake Metagenome 02UKX (SPAdes) (version 2) | ecosystem: Environmental > Aquatic > Non-marine Saline and... | reverse complement strand
TATCGGTTATGCCATTAGATATTTCTACTATTTCATTTTCCGGTATATCAAGTTCAAGTATAAGTTTTGTTTTATTATTGAAAGCAGATTGCAGTTCCTCAGTTGAACCATCTGCCACAATTTTGCCTTTATTTATGATAATGATACGGCTGCAAACAGCCTGAACTTCCTGCAAAATATGACTTGATATGATAAGAGTTTTTTCCTTACCCAGTTTTTTGATCAATTCACGGATCTCAACAATTTGATTTGGGTCTAAGCCGCTGGTTGGTTCATCAAGGATCAATATTTTGGGATCATGCAGAATTGCTTGGGCAAATCCTACACGCTGTTTATAACCTTTAGAAAGGGTGTTTATGGGTTTATTTACAACACCATTAAGTCCGCATTGCTCGATAACTTCTTTCATGCGTGCTTTGAAATTTGTGATATCTCTGATGTCTGCGATGAATCTTAAATATTCATAAACTGTCATATCAATATAAAGCGGGTTATGTTCCGGTAAATATCCAATGAGCTTCTTGATCTCAATCTGCTCTTCATGAATATTCATATCCTCAACTTCAATATCACCGGATGTAGGTGACAGGTAACAAGTTATCATCTTTAAAGTTGTTGTTTTTCCGGCTCCATTTGGACCGAGAAATCCAAGAATCTCTCCTTCGTTGATCTCAAAACTAATCTGATCAACTGCACGAAGAGAACCGTAATCTTTCGTTAAATTTTGCAAACGAATCATTTTAAAACTCCTTACAGCTATTATGTTGTTTGAATCTGCAAAAAATTAATATTGAGGATTTTGTCAAGTGTGTTTTGCTTGAATAGTAATTTTAATGATCCATCGTCAATTCGGCATTGAAGCCACTATTGTGAAGTATTCAGCAAAATAATATTGACACAAAAAAGGTCGGATTTAAAAAGTCATACATTATTGAGTTTGATCCTGAATAGCTCAGCGGTAGAGCGGGTGGCTGTTAACCACTAGGTCGGGGGTTCAAATCCCTCTTCAGGAGCCATCTTAAAAGCCTTCTTCGGAAGGCTTTTTTTTTCTCATTTTATCACATCACCTGAACTGGTACATACATGTAAACTCCAGTTTTTGTTTAAGTAACATAGACTGGCAATAATGTGAAAAATAAAAAATTGCATATTAGGAATAAGTATATGCTTATATGATGCCTGAAGTGACAAACTGGCAACTTTTCTTTAGTATTACATATTTTATGTTGTTCATTAGTATCAACTTGGTACACTTATTGCTTGATTCTTAATAAAATCGAGTGGGCCATTTATGTTTTTTAGGATTATTGAAAATTTATTAATTATATATTATTTGTCATATTTTGTGATTGATTGGTTATTTTTTGCCGTCTTTCTGATTAATATCAGAAAAGAGAAGATATCCATTTCCACAACAGAAGAATTTAAAAAGCATTCTGTATCTATCATCGTACCTGCATATAATGAAGAAGTTACGATTTTAGACAGCATAAAAATGCTTCTATCATTAGACTATCCAAATTATGAAGTAATCGTTGTAAATGATGGTTCTACGGATAAAACCATGCAGAAGCTATTAAATAATTTCGATTTGAGAGAGTTTAAATTTTCAAATTGTAACACTTTAACAACAAAAAGTGTAAATAAGTGTTACAAATCGAAAGATTCCAGTCTGAAAGTAATCGATAAATCAAATGGTGGAAAAGCTGATAGTATTAATGTAGGAATTAACCTTGCATCAAACAAATTTATCTGCACAATTGATGCAGATTCTATTTTAGATAAAACAGCTCTCAAACAAACAGTTCAACCGTTTATCGATGATCCGGATCTTTTTGTTTCCGGAGGTCAATTGGCAGTTGCCAATGGAGTGGCTTTGAAGAACAACTTAGTTTATAGTTCCAAACTTCCATCCAATATTTGGGTACAATGGCAGATTGTGGAATATATGAAATCTTTTCTGATCTCACGTTATAGTCTGAGCAAAATGAACGCGATCGTTGTTATGTCCGGTGCTTTCTCACTTTTTAAACGTGATGATCTACTCGCTGTTGGTGGATTTCTGACAGCTCACAATGATTCTGAATATATCGAAAGCAGTTGTGGATTGGGCAAACAAACTGTATGCGAAGATATGGAAATCGTCGTACGTTTGTGGCGATATTTCATCGCAAAAAAACAAACCGCTAAAGCCAGATTTTTACCACATCCACTTTGTTGGACAGAAGTTCCTGACAATCCCAATTTCCTCTTGCGTCAGCGCAACCGTTGGCACCGTGGATTGGCTGAAACACTTACTATCCACAAAGATATGATTTTCGAGCCTGAGTTCAAAAGAATAGGAACATTTGCACTTCCTTATTTCCTTCTTTTTGAACTCTTGGCTCCTATTGTTAAACTTTTTACACTCTTCTTTATTATCACCGCGATTATCTTGGGGAGTATCAATCAACAGTGGATTTTACTGGCACTGCTTTTTACAACAATTGTTTCTACACTGATAACCTCATTGGGCAGTGTGATCATCGAACAGTGGGCAATCAATAAGCAACTCTCCAGTCGGGATGCTTTGCGCTACAAAACTACAGGTGACTGGCTAAGGCTTATCTTAATGAGCGTCTTGGGAGATTTTACTTACGTCCCATTTCGCATCTATGCTCAATTAACTGGATTAAAAGATTTTATAAATAAAAAAAATGAATGGTATAAATTCGCTAGAACCGGATTTAATCAAACGGAGGAAAAATGAAATTTCGTGTAGTATTATTAATATTACTTTTAGTAAGTTCTTTTGGATGTGATATCACAAATAAAACTGAAGTTGAAGAATCTATGATCAATATACAGGTCGTTCGTCCGATCTATTGGGAAGAGTTCGACAACAACGAACTACAAGTAATTTTACTGGTGGAAAGTGAGCAAGATATTAATTCTTTGGATCTATTTGTAGATGGTAATTTGGTACAAACAATGATAGATGAACCGTATCAAACTACTATTCAAGTTACTGATATCGGTACTCATAATTTTTATGCGATAGCAACTGATGCTTTAGGAACAACTCATGCCAGCGAATTGGTAAACTTCTCGATTAATACTCCCGATACAGAATCTCCTTACGGATTTATCGCCTATCCTGCAGATTGGAGTGATGTTAGTGGAACATTTGATGTAATGATTTCTGCAATTGATAATGTCGAAGTTTCCAATGTAGAACTTTTTTTAGACGCAACATTTTATGAAAATAGTGATAGTTCTCCCTACACATTTTCTATAGATTCTACAATCCTTACAAACGATAATCACACAATCTATGCCAAAATTTATGATACAAACAATAACCAAAGTACAACTCAATTGATCACCGTGAAAGTAGCAAATTAATGAATAAAAATATTTGTATTATCGCTTTATTATCCATCTTTATTCTTGGATTTTCATCAGAGAATCCAATGATTGAAAAGATCGAAACTGCTCGCTCGCTGGGTTATCAATATAATATCCAGAATGAAACTGAGAAAGCAATAGAATGTTATCAGACAATTCTAGAGCTTGATCCAAGCGATTATGATGCACGTTTAGCTTTGGGAAGATTGTATATTTCAATTGAGAATTTTACCCAAGCGGAAGATATCTTTAAGCAGATAATCAAGAATGATTCTACAGATTTGGAAGCTTATACAGGTTTAGCCAAAATTGCCAGCTTGCAAGATAATCTCTTAGTCCAGATTTTATATCTGAATAAAATCATCGATAATTTTTCATCCGATATTTCAACTAAGTATAAAATCGATAAGCTGTATCAATTGGCTTTGGTTTATCAATATTCTGATCAATTATCCTTATCCAACCAGGTTCTTGATAGGATAATAGATATCGAGCCAACTTTTGCAGAAGCTTGGGCTGAAAAGGGAAAACTGGCATATTGGAATGATAAACCATATCTGGCTTTGAATTTTTATGAGAAAGCGATAGAATTGGATTCGGTTCATCTTCCATATCAAGCACAAAAAAAGAATATTTCTGCGATCGTTAAATTAAATTTTTACACTAAACATAGTTATGTGAGAGAGAAAGAGGATAATCTTGAATTTAACCATTATCAGCACACTTATCGTATAGTTAAAAGATTATCAAATAGTTGGGAAACCAATCTGGCATATCACAACAAATATACTCACAAGAACAGTGATGGATACAAAAGCAATGCATTGTATGATAATTACGTCTGGAATAATCGTTTGAATATCAATCAGGATCACATTATTCGAACCAATCTGGGATATTCACGATCTGAAAAACTACTAAGTCTGGTTGATCTCAGTTTACAGGATAATTTTAGACTTGGAAAATTTTTGATATCCAATAATCTTACTATAAAATCTGAATATTTTGAGACTTGGTATGGAGTTAGTCGTCAGCTACTGATCGAGAAGTTTTCATTATCTTATGAGAAAACCAGATTTTCCTTCAGTTATCAAAGCGGTAAGATCGATAATAATTATGTCGAAAATGGTTCAATCATGCGAGAAAATATGTTTTTGATTTACACCGCAGAACTTAATCATGAAATTTATAAAAATCTCAATATTGGGATCATTTATAGATTCCAGGATTTCGAATATGAATCAGGTTTATACTACACTCCTCAGGATAAAAAACTGTATGGGATCAATGCTTCATACTTTTTCGATTTATCAGATTTTTATTCCTACATTTCGTCTTCCGTGCAAATGTATGAGTTCGAAAATATTGAGACAAATAATTCTATAGAATTTGGTTATAACTGGGATTGTATTTCGCTTGCGATCAGTTATGCAAATTTCCAGGCTCCCTATTATCAAAGCGATTCTGCCAATATAATATTAAGGGGTCATTTTTAGGTTATATTTATGAAAAGAAAAAAATCGTTTATTTCTTTGCTGTTTATTTTACTTGTTATCACAATATTTATGATGATCAAAGTAGAAGACAACATCCGATCTGAAAAAGTGATAGTAATTGACAGCACCAAGGTAGATTTGCCGCTGTTCCCAGATTATGACGAAAATAATATTGCATATTATGCAAATTCATCTCAGAATATCTTTCGGGTTGAAGGAGATTATTTTCAAGTTTATCGTTCAGCGAACACACGTTCAAAGCAAAAAGAGTGGCAATCGATCTTTCTGAAAGGTGTAAATATCGGAGCTGCCTTACCAGGCAAATTCCCATCTGAATTCCCTACAGATTTTGATCTCTATATGGATTGGTTTGTTCAAATTGCCAGGATGAATAGTAACGTGATAAGAACCTATACAATTCTGCCACCTGTTTTTTATGAAGCACTAGCGCAGTATAACCTTATCTACAGCGACAAACCACTCTACATCATTCAAGGGGTGTGGGCTACTGTTCCCCTAGGCCATAATTATCATAATCCTGAGTTTATTTACGATTTTAAACATGAAATCAAAAATGTTATAGATGTAATAAATGGGAATGCAGCACTGAAAGAATCACCTGGAAAGGCAAGTGGAGTTTATATCAGTGATGTATCAGAATTTACCATTGGTTACATATTGGGGCGTGAGTGGGAACCGCAAGGCGTTACTTATACTAATCAGAACATGAAAATCGATAGTTTTAACGGAGATTTCATTTCGCTTCCAAATGGAACTGCGATGGAAGCCTGGCTGGCTGAAATGATGGAATATACGATCAAATATGAAGCGATTACCTACCTGGAACAAAGACCTGTTTCGTTTGTAAACTGGCTACCTTTGGATCCAATGCATCATGACAGTGAATATATCGAAAATGAGAAAGTGCGTGAATATGATAATGATTTGGAAAGTATAGACTTTAGGAAATATTATCAGACAGATCTGGTTAAATCCGGCATATTTGCCAGTTATCACGCCTATCCATATTATCCGGATTATGTTTATCTGGATAAGAAGTATCGTACTGAAAACAACTATCTATCTTACTTGAAAGATTTGAAAAACCATTGTCCAGACATGCCATTGGTTATTGCCGAATATGGTGTTCCATCCTCGCGAGGTAACAGCCATTATACACCTTATGGATTTGATCAGGGTGGACACAATGAGCAAGCTCAAGCTGAGATCAATAAACTGCTGACAGAAAACATCTGGGAATCGAATTGTGCCGGAGCTATTATGTTTGAGTGGATTGATGAGTGGTTTAAATTTAATTGGATGGTAATGGATTTTGAGCAACCGCAACATCGTAGAAAATATTGGCACAACAAAGAAAATCCCGAGCAAAATTTTGGAATTATGGCTGTGGAAAACAGAACTGTGGATTTGGATGGGAAAATAGATGATTGGCCGGAGACAAAATCAAGAATCGCTGCTCAAGCAGATCCAAGCTATTTCTACCTGAAGTATCAATTGGATAACTTTGATTTTGATCAGAATAATCTGTTCATTGCAATCGATACTTATGATAAAAACTTAGGTGAATTTAATCTAAAGAAACTGAATAAAGCTGCTAAACGAGGAATCGAATTTCTGATTGAGATAAATTCCACCGAAGATGCAGTGATCTTAGTAGATGATGAATATTCTGTTTATTCTGATATCTATAATGATTACATTCCGGTTTATGCTTCGAAAGCCAATAATGATGGACGTTTTGTACCTCAGGAATTGATCGCTAACCGCGAGCGTGAAACTCTTCTGGGAGAGAAGTTTCCCAAGCATTTGCATAATCGCAGTAAACTGGTTTATGGAAGGTTAACAGATGATTCCAATGCGGACTGGTACTATGATGCAGAAACCAAAGTATTGGAACTTAGATTACCTTGGCATCTATTGAATGTCTCAGATCCATCATCACAACAAGTTTTGAATGATCTGGCTGATACACCAGATATCGAAACAACCAATGCAGATTTTCATATCTACTCTTATATCACAGATTCTGCAAATAGTTCTGAGATCCAATACACTATCCCTGCCAATGAAAAGGCATATCGCTACAAATGGAAATCCTGGGATGAACCTGAATATTCTACAAGATTAAAACCACAATATTACACATTGCAGAAGCTTTATCCAAAGCTCGAACCTAAAGCAGTGAATAATCAGGAAATCAAAGAAGATTTTTTCCTGACTAAATGGTACAAAAACGCTCCCGGTGCGATCAGCATTACATTTGATGATGGTTCATATTCTCAATATGAGTATGGGTTTCCTGTATTGAAAAAATACAATCTAACTGCCGACTTTGGAATTGTGGGAACCTGGACTTCTCACACTCCAGCAAATTTTGCTGAAGAGGGAGTTTTTGCGATCGAACGTCTCAGTTGGAAAGAGCTAAAAGAATTGGTTAATGCAGGAAATGAGATCAGTTCACACGGTTTCTTCCACGAAAAATTGGATCCGAGTAAATCTGAAGATGAAACAATTAGTATGCTCAAGCGAAATAAAGAATTATTGGAATCCAATCTTGGAATCACTATCAATACGTTGCATTACCCCTATTCATTTACTAATGATAAATTGAAAAAATGTGTAAAAGAAAGTGGATTCCAGTTTGCCAGAAGTTATGATGTCAATCATCAGAATCGTGATAATTTCTATTCACTTTCCTGTAAGGCGATTCTGAATGAGAATAATCCCACCCCAAATCAATTTTATGATTGGATAGAAGATTATCGGGATGAATGGTTGATTTTGATGTATCATCATATTTTTCCAAAAGGCTCCAAAGAGGATAAACTTTTTGATTTTCATAGTGTGAAAAATCGTTATTCGCTTTATCCTAAAAGCTTTGATAACCAGATGCGACTTGTCAGAAATTCTGATTATTGGGTAGCACCAACTTCGATCGTAGGGCGTTACATCCAAGCCAGAAACAACGCAAAATTATCAATTATCCAAGATAGAGATTCATATATCATCGAGCTGATAAGCGAGCTTGATCTTGAAGTTAATGATTTCCCGATGACTGTTGCGTTTCGCAGTGACTGGAAAGTTGCACAGATCATTAACAGCCTTTCTGATGGATATTACAATCCCCGCGATGGTCTGATCACCATCGATATGGGAATCAATAAGAAAATAATCGTGAAAAAAATCAAATAGAGGAACAATGAAAAAAACTGTTTTAATCTTAATATTAATTGTTATCGCAAACTTCTTGTTTAGCTATACATTGCCCAAAGTACTCTTTATCACTACTGGAGATGGAGATGGACGTGGAACTGTTTCCGATGGTGTGATCTTGGCAATGCAGGAATTCAACCAAAACGGAGCGATCGTAAAACTGGATAATCGTAAACTGTTTTATGATATAGAAGAGATGATGAAATATCAGATTATGGTGCTACCTACAGCTTTTGGATATCACGATGCCGACCGTAAATATTCGCTTTCATATTTATCTGAAACGGAAATGATAAATATCAAACGATGGGTTAAAAGTGGTGGAATTTTAGTCAGCGATAATTTTCTGGGTAGAAATAGATTGGATGGTTCAGATAGGATAACAATCTCTGGAAAATTGGATAAAAGCAATTGGCTTTTAAGCGAATGTTTCGGAGTGGAATTGATCGAGAAGAATATGCAAACTGGAAAGATCGTAGATAAACAGAGCCAAATCTGGGAAAGCGATCTGACTTCTGTTTTTAGCGATGCTGAATGGACTACTGTAATTAGTAAGAAATTGAATGACTTAGAAGTCTGGGCTGAATGGCAAACGAAAGAGAATAACTATCCAGCAATCACCATAAATAAATTCGGAAAAGGCAAAGCTGTGTTATTAGCTAATTTCAATTTGATACATCCAGCTTCTGACGGAGGATTTTCTTCTTCCAAAGAGATTGAAGAATTTTATCATAAAATTTTTCAGCTGGCTTTAGATAACCCTATATTCTCGGTGCAACTACATCCTTGGAAAAACGCTCATCCTACAGCTTTTGTGATCTCCTTTGACGACGGTGGAACAGATAAACAATATACTAGAGTTATCGATTTTATAGAAAAAAACCGCTTGAGCTCAAATTTCTTTGTTACAAACACTATTCTTCCCCAACAATTGGATAATTTAAGAAAGTCAGATAATATCAACTTGGCATTGCACTCAGCATCACTAGCAGATTTCCGAACATTATCATATTCTCAGACTTTGCAGGAAATTCAGCTAAACCAGGTAGAAATCCCGGAAGCAAAAGGATTCCGGTTTCCATTTACCAATAACAGTTACAATGGTTTATTAGCTCTGGATGAACAAAATCTACAATATGACAGCTCAATTGCAGTGAATCATTTAGAGTTTTACCGTGGATCAATTTTTCCCTACAATATCCCAGTTTTTTCCGATGGTTATTTCAAGTCATTGGATGTATTGGAAATTTCACAGATCTTTCATGATGATAGTTATTTTTATGATAAAATTTCTAAGAATAATTATTCTGTTGAAAATCAGCTGGTCGATTCCAAAAGATTTTTAGCTTATCTTACCAGTTTATGGAGTCGTGCCATAAAACCCAACAATGGTATGATGATAATTTCAGCTCAACCAATGTTTGCAGGATACAGTGACCAAACTATCGAACCGCTTCAAAACATGCTTGATCTAGCGAAAAAGGATGATAGTTGGATCTGTTCAATTGATGAAATTGCAGAGCATTGGAATAGATTATTAGATCTAAAAATCGAAATTAATGAAAAAGGAAATGAGCTGGATATTAAGTTTGAAACAGAAAAGACGATTGATGAGCTTAGCCTCAAACTAGCAAAAAAACCAAGAGAAATTATTTTTAAAGGAAAATATATAATCAAACAAATAGATGATGATATTTTTTTAATTTTGGAAGAAGTAAACAATCTTGAGCAGGTAATTGTACGTTATTAGGAACCTCTTAAACTATATTAGATTTTCTAATATTCATAATAATTTCTGACAATTTTTCTTGTTTTGTATCTCTATCCAATAAACAATTCATTAAAATATTTGAATTTTTTAATAGTATGAACAAAGTTCTGCCAATATCAATTTGACTACACCAGATACAAATAAAGCCGCTCGATGAGCGGCTTTAATCTTTTCTTACTTTGAAACTTGTAACCTCTATTTCATAAGAATCATTTTCTTAGTTTCATGATATTTACCAGTTTTCATTTTGTAGAAATAAATTCCTGAAGATGCGGGTTTGTTGTTATCGTTCCTTCCGTTCCAAACTACTGAATGCTGACCTGCTGGAAATTTTTCATTTACTAATGTTTTTATCTTCTGACCCTTCAGGTTGTATACTTCGATTTGTGTTAATTCTTGTGAATTCGTGTTTGAAAAGCTAATCGTTGTAGAAGGATTGAAGGGATTTGGATAAGCTATAAGATCCAAGTTAGTACTGACTACTTCAGAATTAACATCATTGTTGTCGTCAATTATTTCGAATTCAAATTCAACACCAAGAATCTCATGCCCACCATTTCCTTCTGTATCTGTGATGTAAAGCTGCCATTCTCCTGGAACAGGTTCAGCGTAAAAATCTGCTAAATCGAAATCTATGTTTGTATATCCATTTTCCTCCGGTTGGAAGATTATATGTTCCAAACCAGATGGTGATCTAAGCCATAAAGCACCTGTTTCAAAATGTTCAAAGCTGCGCCACATGCAATCAATATTAAGGCTTTGTAGTAATCCAGTTTCGGTAACAATGAAAGAAGACCAACCCAGGTCTAACAACGTGTTATAGTAGGGATTCTCGGTATTATATGGAAATGGTTCTTGCTCTGGGCTATCTCCGATTTCGTATACATAATTTGTCGTAATTGGATCAGGATCTAATATTCTAATTTTCAGATTATAATCCTTTTCCAGATTACCCGAAACACCATGAAGTGTAAGAGTAGGATAACCTATTATGTCCAATGCAGTTAAACTTAGAATATTATTTTCTACATCGGCGGTTAGTGATTGCGGATTGCTATTATTTGTGAGAGACACTGTAACATTCGAACCATTTGGGTTATAGAAAAGATCATTTAATTCTACGGTGGTTTCTTCTCCAAAGTTAAGCGGTATTTCTTCTATAGGATTTATGTAAAGTTGCTGTATTTCTACAATAGCTTCAGCGACACTCTCAAAGAAATTATGATTATCGGAGAACTTCAGAACATTACCTAATCCTATAACCACGACATAAGGAACAGAGCCATTACCAAAATCATTGTAATAAGGACTAATATCTAATGAATAAGGAAGATAAATGGGAGGATTCTGAAGCTGCTCCCAGTTTTCGTTACCTACGAAATAAACTTCATCATAATTCTGTTCAGCCCACCAGGCTGCATTCTCAGGCGCACTGCCCTCACATCCACCTCAGCCATATCCACCCCAATCCATCACAACAACCTTACCAGATGCTACAAGTTCATGAACGCTGTGATATTCTCCGCTATCATCGGTCCAGTTATAATCATCTACAGCATCACCTACTTCGTAAACAGCAGAAAGATTTATGATAATGAATAGCATTAACAACAACAAACTTTTTTTCATTCTCATTCCTTAATTATTTTAATAGAATCATTTTCTGTGTTTTATGATTGAGACCTACATCTAATTTATAAAGGTAAATTCCGCTACTTACTTCTTTGCCGGCATCATTTTTCCCATCCCATTTAACGGAATGATTTCCTGCCGATACTGCAGCTTGTAGTAAAACTCGGATCTTTTGTCCTTTTAGATTATATATAATAAGCTTTAACAATTCAGTGTTTTCTGTGGTATTAAACGAAATTGTAGTATCAGGATTGAATGGATTTGGATAATTGGTAAGATCTAACAAAACTGGAGAGATCATTTCAGATGAACTCCCTGTGAATATTGCTTCAATATCGAATTCAGAATTTTCATAGAATTCAATAGAAGAAGTGTATTCATCTCCATTTAAATTCACAATTACATCATATTTTGAAGTAAGAATCTCTTCCCAAAAAAGACTATTAGAGCTGGATATAGTTTCTTCCCAAACTTCACCAGAAATGGCGGAAAGTGTCACTAATGCACCAGTTAAATTTTCATTTGAAGTAAAGTTTATTGTTAGCTCTGCAGAAGTGGTTAATGGGAATGAATTCCAACCATAAGCTCCTATATCATTTATTGATCCATCAAGATCATTATATTCCTCTGCAGGATTTCCAGCATCGATACAAGGTGAATCTTGTGACAAATCCCAATTCGCTGCCAGATACGAAGATGTGCTGCCCACTTCGGTTGTGGGATTTATGAAAAGAGGATCGGTATTTAAGTTCCCTGTCCCGTTATAATCCTCTGATAATATGCAATATTCAGCTGAAATTCCTGATGAAATGTTCATAAATATATTACTGTCAGATTGAATTATCGAGTTCATACAGGTGAGATCGGATGAGTGAACAAATATTGTTGAACTTCCTTGATTATTAACAATTGTGTTGTTTATCAGCATCACATCGCTATCTTCTTTTAGAGCAATTACACCAGCTGGTCCACCAGTATTATTAACAATGATATTGTTTGAAACAGTTCCGTTGCTATTTGTGAAACCTATTCCTCCACAGTACATTGAATTGTAGTTTCCACTTATTAAGTTTCCTGTTAGTAGAAAATCGTTACAGTTATCCAATTCAACTGATGCTGCAAAAGATTGACCACTGTTCCCCCAGAAAATGGAGTTTGTAAGAGATATTACAGAATTTTCCACTATAACAGCACTGTCTTCTGAGCCATAAAAACGGCAATAATCAAATTCCGATAACCATCTGGAATTAATCTTTATTCCATCCCAACTAGCTTCACCTTCAAAAATTACCGGTTCTGTATTTGTACCAAGAGCTGTTATCTTACCTTTAATAACAAATTCTCCTGCCTGGCAAATTACTTTTGTACTTGGCAGCAAAGACAATTCAGATTCTTCTTTGATTTCTACATTTCCAGTGATTATATATGGATTTCCTGATTCTTCCCATATTCCGCTGATTGTTCCTGAGATGTTACTGCCATCTGTTACCATTATATAATCTACTTTGGTGATTTCTACAGTTTCAGCACCTTTCGTCATTACTAATTTTACATCGTAACTACCAACTTGATCATATTGAAAAACAGGATTTCTTTCAGTGCTATCAATAGTTCCATCGCCATCCAGATCCCATTCATAGCTGTCTGCAGATAATTCCGGAGTGGAAAGGTTCTCAAATTCTACAGTTAGTATTCCTGGCCCTTGCTGCAGGTTGGATGTGAAATCTGCACTTAATTGATTGTAGATAATTACGTCTTTGCCCTGATACATCTTTTTTGTTTCAGGATCCTGGATAAACAAATAGCCATGCAGCATTTCATCAGTATAGATACTGTTTACATTGAAATCATGTTGAATTTCAATGATCTCTCCGGGCTGGGTAATTATAAAATCATGAATTTCAAGAGCCCGAGCAAAAGCAGCATGTACAGAGTCTTGGAACGTAGTATAGCCAAAATATAGATTTTTGGTTGAATTATTAATTTCTTGCATAACTTCAATACGGGCAGAAAGTGAAAGTAAATCTCCAGATCGCTCAATTTCAGCATTGATCAATATAGGGCTATAAACCTGTTCTCTCTCATGATATTGAGGGTAATAATATTCATTTAAATTCTGTGTATAACTAAATGAATATTCACCATCAAACCTACAGTTCGGATATGAACCAATATTGTAGAAAGAAGCACGTTCTGAAGCAAAATCGTATAGATCTGTTTCCCAGATAATTGGGCATAGATTATTAACTTCGGGATTATTGTATAAATGCCACATAGACCATATGGCTGTTGGACAATATCCACACCAAGTTGCGCTTAAAACTTCACCAACGACAAAACGTTGAGCTGAAAACAGCTGTATCGAAAATATGAGAAAGAAAATAAATATAATTGATATTTTTTTCATATTATGTCCAATCCTAGATTATTTCAATAAAATGACTTTCTTAACATTTGTGTAATCAATTTCATTTATTTTAAATTTATAAAAGTAAATGCCACTTGTTACATTTCTACTATTGTCGTCTTTTCCGTTCCACACTATATTGTGATAACCAGCGTTCTGTGTTTCGTTGACAAGAGTTCTCACTTTCTGTCCTTTCACGTTGAAGACTTGGAGTACAACTTTCAATTTTGAACTCAAATTGTAGTTGATATTTGTAGAAGGATTGAATGGATTCGGATAGGCATTGAGTTGCAATTCTTGTGTTTCTATTTGATGATCATCACCAGAAAGAGAATTAAATACATAGATATTGGAAGATTGCGATTCACCAGTATCATACATTGCTGTAACATAAAAACTGGAAACTACAGTTGGCAGAGGGATCGAATAATTTCGGTTATCTATAAGAACATTCCCATTGATTGGAACAGAATTTCCTTCCTCATAAAGATTATATCCCAATATATCCCAATTTCTAAAACCACGCCCACAAATAACGTCATCAATTGCACAACCGGAATCTGAACCACCTATGCTGTCTCCATTAAAGGCTAGTTGAACATTGTCAAAACCTTCACCGCAATACATACTCAGGTCAATATTAACATTATTCCATGATGAGGAAGATGGCACCGTATAAATGTTATTCCAGTTATTTCCACCATCTATACTAATCATAATGCTGAGATCATAACTATTGCCGTTTTGCAATCTATAGTAAACATTGAAAGTTAGATCTAATTCGTTTATACGTGATAGATCGAAAACAGGAAGGTTTAGCATTCCACCATTATTACCAGTGATACAGGCATAATAACCGTCAAAATCAGGGATTGTATAAGTACTACTTGAACCATTATCTGTTATTAACCAGTTCCCTGAATCATTAGACCACCCTTCAGGTAGAACACCATCATCAAAATCTTCTCTTACACCCTTGATTTTACCAGGCATAACCCATTCTAGTTCAAGCTCATCATTTCCCAATGGAAAACCGGCTAAATCGTTAGGTGCTAATTGTGCTCTTACTAATGTAATGTCTAAAACTTCAGTATTTCCTGCAATGGTAAACTGACCCACAAAATCATTATAATCTTCATCTTCGACATAAACATTGTATGAACCTATCATCAAAGGCAGAGCATAGTCACCATTCTCATCGGTAACGGTTTCAAACCCACCTAAACGAATATTTGCATTTGCAACAGGTTCTGAGCTGTATTGGTCTATTATATTACCAATAACTTCTGCATTTATGAAAGGGAATGCAGATTCAGATTGAGCAGCCTGCAAAATTGGCCGGTCAATTTCTCTGCCAAAAACACCACTTTGTAAAACAGCTACAAAATTTAATTCACTGTAATCCCAAACCGGATCTATAGGTATGTTGATAATAAATTGTTGAGATTCTCCAATTGCAGTTAATGGCATATCTGTATAACCAAGAGCCAAAGCCATATTTGTATAATTACCACCGTTGTTAATGGTTGGTATTGCAAAAAGAACATTTTCATTAATAATTATATTTTCAGTAATATCTACTTGGATCGTGACTTCTATTCCACTTTCCGGATTAGGCTCAACGCTAATTATAGAGAGAGCAGCCGGGCTTGGTACATTGACAGCATTTTGATAATCATTATAAACCCATGTATAGTAATCTGGTCCCCAACCCGTAAATGGTGATTCACCATTTAATACAGTAGCAGGCAATGAACCTGGAAATTCATAATATGCCATTCTTTCGAAAAAATCGTTGCTGTTTTCCTGTTTCCATTGGATTGGAATCAGGTGATCTACGCTATTGTTTAATTGAGTCAACGCTGCCAGCGCTGAAGGGCAGTAGGCTCAGGTATTTGTAGACCATATCTCAGATAAGACTTTCCTTTGTTCTGCCTGCAAAACCGATAACATAATGAATAACAGAATCATAATACACGTCATTTTTTTTTTCATAATTAACCTCAAACATTTATTAGGATGATTAATAATTACCATCCTGTGAACAAATTCGGCAGTTAAGCTTTTTTAGGTCTTAACTGCCTGATTAAGTTACATTATTTCAATAGTATCATCTTTTTTGTAAGAGTATAATCGTTTGTTTTCATCTTATAGAAATATACTCCCGATGCTACAGATTTACCACCATTATCATTTCCTTGCCATACAATAGAATGTTGACCAGCAGGAATACTTTCCATACTGATTGTTTTAATCAATTGCCCTCTTATATTGAAAATGGACATATCAACATTACACTCTTCTTTCAAACTAAATTTGATTGTAGTAACAGGATTGAATGGATTCGGATAATTCCCATTTAACGCCGCCTTCAGCTGAACAACATTGTTTTCTGAATCCATCTGGCCAATGAATTCTTCCGGTGAGAAAGCAACATCAGATTGGCCATTGGGGAAATTTGCTATTACTGCATAACGGTAGATATCTGTTTCTGGAATGTTATCATCCATAGCATATGTATCTGGCGTATTTAAAACTATTTCCACCCACTCTTCAGGATTCTGCATATCATCTGTAAGAAGACGGTAAACATCATAACTTTCTACACTTCGTTCACTTGGTTCTAAGAATCTTCCAACAACATAAGCTTCCAAATCAGAATCGAGCATCGTCCATTCAGGACCGTTATAATATGGCATACGCCAAGTCATTGCTGTAGAATTGTGTAGATCCGTAGTTCTTTGGAAATCTATGTCTGCACCCCAGGGAGAGCCACCTGGTTGACTTGGGAAGGCTGGGTCGTGTGGAAGATAAGCAGCCACACTAATCCAAAACGTTCCTTCGGTCAGAGCAAAAGGATCTTCTAATACAGCTGAGTATTCCTGGAATTCATTTTGCATTACAGGTATCGTTTGAGTAGAATCTACATGAACCTGCTGTGGCATTCCATTACCAGTATCTTCATATAATTTAACAGTATAAACTAAAGGTGTGTCATAAAACTCCCCAAAGCAGTTTTGTGTTGGAGTAAAGTAAATAGGGCTTTCTATTACTAATTTTGTTATTAAAACAGCCTCTGTGATAACAATATCGAATGCACCTTCTCTATCATATTCCCACCAGGTATCTTCAGCCGGATAATCGTTCAGGTAGATTGGAGTTGTTTCAGGACCCTTATGATTAAGTAGAACTGTTTCTACCGCGGGTAACCAATTTACATCAACATGATCATCCAAAACATCTACATTCACACCATACGGGGCTACAGGTTCATCAACAAGTTCTACACTAACCTGGGTATTGTCATAATGATACACATCTTCAAGTATGTATTGTTCATATCCTTCCAAATCAACATACATGACATAAGTTTGCTTGTATGCACTAAGAATTGCAATGTTATTATCTCCCACAAAAACTTCATAGGATTCTTCTCCAAAGCCTGTAGCGTAAGGGTCATCTCCAAAAATACGAACTCTGGCATTTTCTGTATTATCTCCGCTAGGTGTATTAACTTCAATACTTAGTTCAGCATGCATATTATTGGCTACATTGTTTGAGTGATGATGGCTTGACAGCAGGTTTCCGCTATATTCTGTTTGCACTGCATAACAATAAATACCGGCATTCTGGTTAATTATTCCAGTATCAGTACAAGTTAAACCTGTAATTCCTTCAGATACTAAATCCCATTGAGTTGGATCATTAATGTCATCTGTTAATAATCTCCAAACGCCATAACTTTCTACGCTTCTATAATTGGTAGGATAAGAATTACCAAAATTTGAAGATTTTGAGATAATGTTATCCTTAATTTCCATTGGGCTTTCAAATTCATTCGTGAAGCTTCTGGTCTGCACAGGCCTGTTATCTAACTCTTCAATGCTGAAACCATTTGCTCTAACCTGAAAATTTGTTGGTAAATATCCACCATTCAAAAAATCACTAGTTTGAGGGGGGGACCAGGAAGGATTTGGTTCCAGTATGTCTGCACACATCCAGGAATTTCCATAAGTTGCTGGCCAGGTAATACTGGATGGAGGTGTAGGATCTGTTGTGCACATAAAGAACTCGTCCAACAAATCAGGATTTGCCCTAATACCAACAAAGAAACCATTTGGTGCTTCAATCGGTTCTTCCAGTTCATGAATGTTCCAGTTTTCATGACCTGCAACGTAATCAATCCAACCTGAATCATAAAGGATATTGCTACCATCAGGATATCCATCTTCTCTCAATCCTAATATCACTACTTTTACACTATTTTCATATGGACCGCTATTGGAATAATCGAATATACAGAATTCTACATTGTTTACAATAGAATTATGATAGTAAGAATTTCCAAATGCATGATTTGGTATTGTTGACACTACGAATGTTCCTACTCCCCACCAGGATAATCCATTATCATATCGGAAATAATCTGGTGCACTTGAAGCTGGAACATCCCAATTGATCTCTGCATTTTCATCAATTATCTCTGCAGTGATATTGGATGGGGGATAAAGCAATTCTGTAAGTTCAATATTACCCATGTTATGATTAGTTGCAATAATGATTGTATCATAATAACCTTGATATCCAGGAGCATAAATGGAAAGATCAAATTCAAAACCAGTTTCAAAACCAGTAATTTCAAAATCACCATTATCATCTGTAGTTGTAGTAAAATATAGTGGTCCATCAATAGTAACTATAGCACCTACTATAGGATCATTATTAACTGCATCTTGAACATGCCCTGATAGTGTAGCAGTAGTATATTCATCTAACACAATTGTGATCTCGGTTAGCTCATCACTTTCGATGGCAAATGTGCCAACAGCATTATAATGTGAAGGATAAGACACTTCATAATTGTAATTTTGAGCTGTAAGAGCGGGAATGGAAAATTCACCATTTACATCTGTACTTAAAATAAACATATCTGTATTAATAACAACCTCTGCGTTTTCCAATAATACACCGCCATCGTTCATAACCGTAGCGTTTATACTTCCATAAGGCAGTGTTTCCGGAAATGAAATATTATCAAGCCAGACAGTATCGTCTCCTATGTCTATTGTGTCGTTCTTCTCATAGATCCAAGTGAACAGATGCATACCACCGGTAACATCAAAGCTACTTTGCTGCCAGCCTGTAAGACCGCTGTAAAAATCCATCTCTATATCATCGATGTAAAAACGAAGGCCGTCATTACCTGCTTCAGACGATTCTTTGTGCCAGAATTCTATAGGACCGTCTGCTAATATTTGAACTTCGATATTCAAGCTGCTGGTTTGATCATGAGTAATATCTCCGGCTTGCAGAGAATATACTCCCTCATATACTACTGCATCAGAGAAATCCCACGCTGCATTTCCCTGGAAAAACCAAGGATTTGAAGTAAGGTTCTGGCTCTCAAAATCTTCATAGGGAAAGAAACTTTGTTCATAATAAGTCAGAGTAATGTCATATGATAATGTGCATTCTGATGGAATATAGATAATATCCGAGAAAGGAAGGTAATTTGTAATGTCGCAAGATATTGTATATTCACCAGAATCAATGTCGTAAAGTGCAAATTCACCATTGGTACCGGAAGTTACAGTATATGTGTCAATATTTATTTCTGCTCCTTGAATAGGAACAAGATCCTGATCCTGGCAAATACCTTCAATACTTCCCAAACCGCCAGTTATGCCATAATGAAAGTTATCGAAGTAGAATCCGGCACCATATATAATCTGATCCACCTCATAGAAATTCACCTCGAAATTTTCGAAAACATCTGGAGTAGTATCAATTACAATATTATAGATTTCTACTCCATCCCGCATACCGATCAGATTTACACCAGTGGTGGAAAAATAGGGCATGATATCTACAGAGTAAGTATTTATATCCTGATCTGAAGCAAGATAAGCTGCTCCGTTCCAACCCAAAATACCCGGAGCAGGATTACCACTTGTTGCGGAATATGTTCCCACAGTTGTCCAATTGATTCCATTTTCTTCAAAAACTGGTTCATATACCCAATTTGGATCTAGATCATCAAATGTTAACATACTGGCCATTGCTAAAGATGACAAGCATATGAACAATATTACAAAAATCTTTTTCATTACGTCCTCCTTTTATTTTTTATTGAGATCATATTAAGTGTCTGTACGTGATTAAACTTTTTGCATACCATAATGCATTACACTTTGTAAGGGTTTTGCTAATGATTTTGAAAATTTCTGGCACTGATTAAATACCATGAATTTATCATTTGAACTATTCATAATTTCAACTAGAAGATTGTCTTCTGACAGGTTAAACTTGAAGCGTGAAAACAACTCAATCCTGCCTTTCTCGCAGCGATCCATATAAATAAAATCATTGGAGAATCTTACAAAATAGTAAGAATCATCCTGATTGAACTCATTTTGATTGAATCTATCAACTATGTTTATCACTTCTAATCTAATCTCCTCAGACACCATTTTCAAACCATCCCCTTTTTCTTTTCTTAGTTGCAAAAAGCATGCCAATCAACAACTTACAGCGTATCTCACGATATTGCAACATATTAGGCAGCCTTAGCCTCAACTCTCGTACTGTTCCATATCACAACATTGTTTGGTTTTGTAACGTTTTGCTTTTTCCTAATGTTGTAATACGTAACAAAGAGTTTGACAATCTAAATCAATTCACGAATTCTGCCGAAGTGAGGTAAGATGAAAAAGAATATTTGCGATCCTGTAACTTCTGAAGTTAAAGATTCCATAAATCTTCTCATTAAGAAAGGTTGGGAAAACTACCGGAAGTATGAAATGCATACAGCTAGGGATTATGCTGATCAAATCCTGAAGATTGCCCAAACCAACCATTATCCACGCGGGATAATGGCAGCATATTATTTATATGGATTGATTAACGCTTCTCTTAATAGATTTGATCTGGCACTGGATGATTATTTTGAAGGCTTGAAAGCAATTTTAAACAAAACTGATGACGATTCGAAATCACTGGCTTATGAAAACATCGGACGTTGTTACGGACAGTTGGAAGATTATGAGAAATCAATAGAATATTTCAAGAAATCCCTGAATCTAAAGAAATCTTATAGTGTATGCAACAATATTGGTGAGTGCTACCTACGCATGGATCAAATAGATAAAGCTTATGATTTCTTGTTTGATGCATATAACAAATTGAAAAATGATTCGATCAAAAACGAAAAACAATTTGTTTTTTGCGACCTTTGCCTGAATCTATCTCGTGTTTATTTGAAAAGAGGACAATCAAAGAAGGCATTGAAGATATTGCAGAAAGTATTAGAATTTGATGTCGCCGATAAAGACATGAAAATCAATAGTTCTTTTAACTCTGCAATGGGATCAGCGTACTCGCATCTTGGACAATTTGATCTGGCAGAAAAACATCATCAGAAAGCCATTCAATGTGCTGTCCAATATGATTCCAAAGAAGTATTGTATGAAAGTTATCGCAATTATGCCGAACATTTTAAAATGCAGGGAAAATTTGAAGACGCCTTCCATCAAAACGAAAAATATCTTGAGACTAGAAATGCACTCTTTTCCACTGAAATAACTAATAAAGTTTTAGCACTTTCTGCCCATTTTGACAAAGAGTTAAAAGATTTGGAAATTACTCAGCAGGAAATTGAAAGCGGCAAAAATGAAATTGAGAATAAACTGAAACAATTGCAGGCTATTTATGCCAGTGTAAGCGGTATCGGTAAGGTTGGAATATTTTCAGAGAAGATGAAAAGCATTATGAAAATGGTGGATTTCTTCCATTTGGATCGCAGCGTTCCAGTTTTGATCGAAGGAGAAACCGGCACCGGTAAAGAGATAATTGCCCGAATGATCCATTTCAATCGATCCGAAGATGAAGGACCATTCGTCATCTTGAACTGTTCAGCTATCTCAGCCACTCTTTTTGAGAGCGAATTATTCGGGTATGAAGAAGGAGCTTTTACTGGAGCTAATCAAAAAGGTAGAATGGGAAAATTCGAATTAGCTCAGGACGGAACTTTGTTCCTTGATGAAATTGGTGATCTTCCCATCGAACTTCAGCCCAAACTGCTACGCGCACTCCAGCAGAAAGAAATATACCGAGTTGGTGGTAACAAACGGATTCCTTTGAACGTCAGAATCGTAGCTGCTACCAATCGTGATTTGCGGCAGGAAATTAAAGCGGGAAATTTCCGCAGCGATCTATATTATAGATTGAATACAGGGCATATCTTCATTCCAAATCTGCAAGAACGTGATGAAGAAATTATTCCTCTAGCACAGATGTTCCTGATTAATTTCAGCAAAGAAAAAAGAAAACACTTTCAATATATCGAGGCTGCTGCTGCTGAAATACTACAATCCTTCTCCTGGCCGGGAAATGTACGTGAACTCCGAAATGCAATTGAGCGCATTGTACTTTTGAATGACGATGTTTGTCTAAAAAAGGAGCATTTGAACTTTATAACTGGAATAGAGCAGCAAGAAGGTGGATTTGACAAAGTCCAATTTGATTTCAGGGATGAGAAATTACAGCTTTCCAGTATTGAAAAACAAATCGTATCCAACGTTCTCAAGATGCATCAGGGCAGCATCAGTAATGCTGCCAAGTATCTGAAAACTTCTAGAAACCGAATTTATAATAATCAGCCTTAACTCTATCTGATGGAGAAATAAATGGAAAATAATGTACATCATAATTTAGATGATTTGATACTCGAAGCCAGAAGTCATCTTGATGATAAAGAATTTGATAAAATGACCAGTATAGCTCATGAAATCGAGGAGCATACAAAAGAAAAAAATAACGAAGAAGGCTCGTATTATGTTGCTGTCTTAAACGCACGCATCTTGGAAGCAAAGAATCTATTGAACCTGGCTCTGAAGAATTTCATGAAATCTTTGCAGCATGCTCAGTTCATCAATGACAATATATTAACTTCGGAAGCTTTTAATAATGTGGGACGCTGTCATGGCAAAATGGAAAATCTGGGAATGTCGATCGAGTATTTTGAACAAGCTTTAACTTTCAATCCCAAAAATGTGAAAGCATTGAACAACCTGGGTGTTGCCAATATGCGCTTGGACAATAACGAAAAAGCTTTGCAGTATTTCTTGAAATCATATCCGCTTTGTTATCAGGAAAGCTACACCCTCTCGGCAGCAATAAACCTGAAAAACATCGCTGCGCTTTACACCAGAACGAATCAACTGGAAAAAGTTGAAGAGTATCTACAGAAAGCAGAAAAAATTGCAGCTGAAGTTAATAATCCAGGTTTGGATTGTTCGATTCTTAATCATCGCGGAGATCTGCTTTGCCGCCAAAAAGATTATGAGAATTCAGAAAAGATTCTGAAAAAAGCATTGGAAATAACAAAAAAACTTGATGACAGAGATATTGAGATCAACTGTTATCAGAACCTGGTTGAATTGTATAAGTCTAAAAGTGATTTTAAACAAGCTTACAAATTTCAAAACATTTTGATCGAGTTAAAAGAGAAAATGCACAAACAAAGGTTAGAATCCAAGGTTTCGGAATTGTATTCACAATTTGAAATTGGATTGAAAGAACAGAGAAAGAAAAAAGACCAACTGGAAAAAGAAAAGTTGGAAGCAGAAAAGCGTCTTGTTCATCTGCAAAGGGTTTACAGCAATATTTTAGAAATTGGCAGTTTGGGCATATTTTCTGAAACAATGCGTAAGATCATTCAAACCGCAGACACTATCCATTTAGATCGAAACATTCCTACTCTGATCGAAGGAGAGACAGGCACCGGTAAAGAAATTATTGCCCGGATAATTCATTACGGCAAAGAAAAGAATCCAGCCCCTTTTATTGCAGTAAATTGCTCAGCTATATCACCTTCTCTTTTTGAAAGTGAACTTTTTGGCTATGAGAAAGGTTCGTTTAGCGGAGCCAAAAGAAGCGGACAAGCTGGTAAGCTGGAATTAGCCCAGGGTGGCTCTATATTTTTTGATGAAATTGGAGAGCTTCCTATGGAAATGCAATCCAAGTTATTAAGGGCAATTCAACAGAAAGAGATTTATCGTATTGGTGGACAAAAGCCGATCATATTGGATATCCGTTTCATATTTGCTACCAATCGAAAACTGGCCGAAGAAATAAAGCTGGGAAAATTTCGTCTTGATCTATTTCACCGCTTAAATGCTGGTTATATTCTGATTCCACCTTTGAGAGAACGTAAAGATGAGATCCAATCATTGGCGCAGATGTTCCTGCAGCAATTTGCCAAAAATAAAAACAGCAAATTCCAATTCATCAATTCTGAAGCGGGAATTATTCTGGAACAATACACCTGGCCGGGAAATGTGCGGGAATTGAAGAATGCTCTTGAAAGGATAGTCCTTCTTTATAATGAAACTCAGATTTTGCCAAAACATCTCAGTTTTCTCAGTGATGCTTTCTCAGATGATATTAATGACAAAATATCTGGAAAGATCACCTTAGATCTACCAAAAGATGGAGTTAAACTTGATGATCTTTTGGATGAAATTATCATTCGAACTTATCAACACTTTGGCGGAAACGTAACGAAAACGGCAAAACAATTGAATATTTCCAGAGCAAAGGTTTATAGGAAAATTAGGAAGATAGATTTAGAAAGCTCTTAAAGTCAAATGCAATTTATAAGTATGTAGTAATTCATCACTGGGATTCAGAAACAAAGTTCTGGTAGTGTCAACTTGGTTCCACTGCTTGCCGTAAGGACTTTCATTGAAAGGCTTTATGATTTATTGACCGTATTATATTTGACCAATTTCGGCATTTTAAACATTCGTAATCCAATTTTAAATAATTCTATTTTCATTAACACAAACTTCACTCAGTCACATATTCTTTAAATTAACCAACTATATAAATTCTTCAAGTATTCACAGAACTAGCTGGCGTAGAATTAATTGAATATTCCTTTTCAAAAAAAATATCCATGAAGAATTCTATCGTTTCTTCAGCACACCTTTCCCAAGAAAATTTTGTCGCTTGTATTAAGCCTTCATTTTTCATGAATTTCTTCAAATCAGGTTTGGTAATTATTTCTAACATCGCTTTTTGGAGTTCTTCCGGTTTGGCAGGATCAAAAAGAATGGCTGCTTGCCCACAAACCTCTGGCAAACTGGAGGAATTTGAACAAATTACAGGACAGCCACATTTCATGGCCTCCAAAGGTGGCAAACCAAAGCCTTCATATATACTTGGGAATACCATAAATTCTGCTCCGGAATAAAGGATTGGAAGTTCATTTCTTTCGACGTAACCTGTGAAAATAACCACCTCTTTTGATCCATGCATTTTTGCCACAATCTTTTTGAAGAACCATCCACTTTTACCGATTATCACAAGCTTTAGATCAATATCTGCTTTACGAATTTCAGAAAAAGCTTCAAATAACATCGTAAGATTTTTGCGAGGTTCAATGGTTCCTACTGCTATAATGTAAGATCCACTTATGTTATATTTTTCTTTGACCTGTTGAATTCTTTTTTCATCGGAAGGAACGAATTCCTGAGAAGCAGCTTCATAAGTAACCTTAATCGGCTTGGAGGGATTGTACATTTTTTCCAGATCATGTTTTGTGCATAGAGAAGGGACAATAATGCCGTCAGCATTTTTTAGAATTATTGGCAGTAAAATTTTGTGGATGATCCTACTAAATTTAAGGTGATATTGAGGAAATAATATCGGCGTTAAATCGTGAATTACTACAATTTTTTTACATTTATGTAACAAACTAAACGGGCCAATATGAGCTGGTTCAAGAACAACATCAGGTTTAATTCTGAGAATTGCAAAAGAAATAAAAAGAAATTTTCGAAGAGTCATCCAACCTGGAATTTTACGAGATCCAGGAATGATTACTTCATTTTTACCCATAAAATATTTATTCTTTCTAAGATGAATAAAGAAATATTCATTTTTTTCATCAATTCTCAAAAGTGCATCAATCAGCTGTTTTGTATAATAAAAAACACCAGCATACTGTTCATCTATCGGATCGGCAACAATTGCTATTCGCATAATTCTTTAAATACTCTCACATATTTTTCTATCGAATCTTTCCAATGAAACTTTTTCTTAGGAATGAGTTCCCATTGCTTATTGTAAGCAGCTAACACTCCATCATAGATTGAATTACTATCTCCAGGCTTCACCCAGCAAACACGTCCTGATACAACTTCAGGTAAAGCACCCACCTCACTAACTACAATTGGACGATCCAAAGCACAACTTTCAGCTGCACTAAAACCAAAACCTTCGCTTAAGGAAGGAACTACAACGCAGTCCGCTGCAGAAAGATAGTTAGGCAATTCAGACCGAGATACAGATTCCAGAACAATTACATTTTCACTGATATTCAAATCTATGATTAATTTTTTGATCATTCTGAATCTACTGTGTGGTTCGGAACCAAGTAGCAATATTAATTTACTTTCAGGAATATTATCTTTAATTTTAGGAACAGCCCTGATCAAAAACTCTAATCCTTTTGAGATTCCAGGTCGTCCAAAGAAGAGATAGGTAAAGTGTTTATTTACACCTAAATCTCTGCGAATATCTTCAACATCTACATTATTTGGGTTAAACAACTCGTCATCGATTCCATGATAAATTACAAAAATCCTTTCTGAGTCAACTTTTCTATTGGTTAAACTTCTTCGAGTAGAGTTAGAAACAGCTATAAATCTATCAAATGGGAGTTTAATCAAAAATCTTTCGAAGCCCCAATGTCCTAATGCTGAGATAAAATTTAATCTTTGCCACCAGAGCTTTCCCAATAATTCATGAATGGTAATGATCACTTTCTTCTTTGTAATTTTACCCGATAACCAGGCAATCGGAGCTGCATTGTATGTTGTTGTATGAATTAGGCTGGCTTTTTTAGCTAACTTCAAGACCAGAGGAAGGGCTAAAAAAGTATATAAATATCGATTCCCACATAACACTCTATGAACTTGAACTCCATTTATTATTTCAAACTTTGCTGTTTTCTTAATTATGAGGGGACAAACCAAAACAACCTCATATCCCAGTTCTATAAGACCTTCAGCAACTTTTTGAAACATAGTTTCTGCCCCACCAATATAAGGGAAATAATTATCCAGAACCATTAATATTGTTAAATTGTGAACAGATTCTTTATCCATTATTCTCTCATTTAGTTCTTTCGATCTTCTTCTGCGTTTGAATCACTTTCTTCTTAGCTGCATTATTGTCTGGATTAAATGAAACAGCTTTTTCAAAACATTCAAGTGCTTTTTCATATTGTCTTTTACTACTCCAAGTTAAACCAAGATTGTACCAGATCAAATCATCATCTGATTCCAGTTCCAAGACTTTCTGAAAGTATTCTTGAGCTCTCTTTATTTTGCCAGAATTAAAGTAAATAACCCCAAGATTTCTTAGAGCATCCTCATGATTTGGGTCAAACATAAGAATATGATTATAAGTATCGATGGCTTTTTTAAAATTTCCCAGTTGAGCCCAGGCAACACCGACATCATTCAACACATTTATGTTGTCGGGTTCTTTCTCCAACATCTTTTGATAACAATTTATTGCTTTTTCAAATTTATTGCTTTTATGATACATCACACCAAGATTTTTAAGAATTCTCTTGTTAAAAGGATCGTACTTCAATGCTTTTTCAAAAAATTCAGCTGCTTTATTGAAATCTCCTTTTTCTTTCCAACTCGTACCAAGATTATTAAGGGCTGAGGAATAATCTGGTTTTAAAGTAATAGCTTTAGTATAATATTTTATCGCTAGGTCATGTTTATCAGCTCTTGCCCACACATTGCCCAGATTGTAATTTGCTCTAGCTTTATTAGGAGACTTTCGAACAACATCACTCCATAAGGTATAGCGGTTTTTCCAAACCTTGTTGCGTCTATATGTTGCAAGTCCATAAATTGAGATCATCAAAATTAATATAATTGATGCGATCCGTTTGTTTCTTCCAGCAAATAGCTTCCAAATAATAGTTACTATGATCAGGCTAAAGCCAAACATAGGGAGATAAAGCCGATGTTCGTATATAATGCCGCTGATAGGTAGAATGCTGGATTCCACGGCAAGAGTAAGATAAAACCAGAAAACAGCAAATGTAATGATCTTATGATTTTTGAACGATAATCCTGCTATTATGATCAATGCCAGGTTTATCAGGAAACAGCCAATCTCTTTAAATCCCCAAAAAGTAGTGGATAAGAAAAAATTATAATCCAGGTTTTGAGTGATCGGTAGAATGAGCAGTTGTAGATATTTAACAATTACTCTGAACTGAGTTATCAAATAATTTATTCTGGATATTTTTTCCGTTTCGCGTGGCAAATTTCCTGTAAAGACAATAATGAGAAAAATAAATAGAAATACTGAGATCGAAATTATCAGGTATTTCTTATAAATCTTCTCCTCTTTATTGCGAATAAAACATAGTTCGAACAACAGCATGGCAATGGGAAATGTAGCAGCTGTTTGCTTGGATAGAAGAGCCAACAATCCAGACAAAAAAGACACTACATAGAAATTCACAGCCTTGCTTTTCAAACCACTGTGTATGTGAGATAATCTGCCTTTAGCATATAAATAAACAGCTAATGTATAAAAGAGTGCAGCTAATGAAGTCATTCTTTGCACTACATATGTAACTGATTGCGTTTGGATGGGATGTACGATGAATATGAGTGCTGTGAATATTGCAATATTATCAAATTCTTTGGAAGACCATTTTGGTTTTTTCAAACTTAAAGTAAGAATCATTTTAGTTAGCAGAAACATCATCCAGCCTGTGAAGATATGAATAATCAAGTTAACTACATGATAACCGATTACATCCAAACCGTTAAATTTATAATTAAGTGCAAAGGAAAACATGGCCAATGGTCGGAAATTTATATCAACCCATTTTGAAATATTTTCAAAATTTGAGAGATCTTTAATGATATTTTGATTCGTTATGTTTCTAAAGTCATCAAACTGAAACTCACAATTAAAAGTGTTCGAATAGATTAGAATTCCAACTAAAGTGATAATAAAAAGGGCAATTACTGTGAAATTAGTGGTTAATTTTTGTCTCTTGATATTGGTATTTTTTCTTTTCATGTTAGTTGTCTTTTTGCTTCAATAGCTCACGCAAATAATTGTATTTACTCCTGGTAATGACCTTTAAAAATATTAAGATAGCTAAATAAACTGTGGAAGCTAAACTAAAAATAATCGCACAGTTCAAAACAAAATTTAGGATCACAATATTCGTGTAGATGTGATAAATTGTATTTTTTAAAAACAAACTGAAGAGCAAAAAAAAGAATGATGAAAAAATAATTTTCAGGTTGTTTACGAAATCAATTTTAAGTCGGATGAATTTTTTCACAGCAAATGCTAACATGAAAAGTCTTAAAATACTAGAGAAGACAGTCGCAATTGCAACTCCAATCACTCCCCAGAAATTTATAAAGGCAATGCTTAACACAATGTTGCAAATCCCTGTTACTACTACTATCCTACTAAATAATTTAGGTTTTCCAATAGAACTTAAAATGATGCTGATAAAAGAATTTATCGTAATAAATAATACACCTAAAGCTAAAACCCTTATGATAAATGAAGCATTTATAAAACTCTTTCCATAGACAGCCAATATAAAATTGTCTGCGAAAACAATAAACGATAAAACCAACGGCAATATAAACATAAGATAATTATTTAATATGGATGACATTATACCTTCTATCACCCTTACTTCTTTCAAATGCCATTTGCTGGCTATGATGGGTTGAATTACTCTTTGGAAAGGTGACACAAAAATTGTTAACAAAAGTGCTGTTGAAAAAGCTACCGAATATAGAGCCACAACTTCTGCTGCTTCAAAGTATTGAATAATAATTTTATCTGTAGAAAGCAATAAAGTTCCAGCCACTCCAGCAACAATCACTGAACTTGAATATCTGAAAACTTCCTTAAAGAGATTTTTGTGTTTGTAGAGTAATGGAGTTATTAAGATGTCTTTATATTTAACCAAAATATAGACAGTCGATATAATAACCATAGTGATGCTGCTAATTAGATAAGCGTATGCAGGAATTAAAAAATTGCTGATTTTTAAGTATAAAAATAATACAGAAATGATTAGTATAACAGCGAAGTAAGCGATTTCTAAGTAGGCGTTGATTTTTTGATTTTGAAATATTGTAAAAAAAATTGAGTTAGTGGAATGAACCGTAAACGTAATCCAATAAAAAATGAATATTATAAAAATTTGTGAAATATTCTGTTCTATTGGATAGAAAGTCTTAAATATAAACTCTCTAGAAAAATAAAGAATTAAGCCAATAATTAGAGATAATCCAAGTTGAGTAAATTGATTGAACCAAAATAAAGTTTTAATTTTGTCGAGTCGGCCTTCAGCGTGATATTTGTTTGCAAAAAATATTACTGCACTATTCATTCCCCAATCTCGGAAAAAACCAAAAAAGACGAAAAAACCAAAGAGACCGTAGAATATCCCAAAATCCTCAATTGCTAAATTTTGTGCATAAATCACTCTAATAGCGTACGTGATAGGGATTACTAATAATGTGGACAAGTAAACCCAAGCAATATTTACAAAATGTTTATGCATTAATCCTTCTAATATATTTAATATTCTTTTGTAATGATAAATCCTTCAATGAATTTATTAGTCAATTAAAAACTTTCTCAGGAATAATGATTTGACACGAGCAGATATATCTGTTTTCTAAAATTTATGATTATATTTATGAGGTAAAATATGAAAACCATAACATTACCAGTATCGTTCAGGTTGAATTATTTAGAAGAATTTCTGGATAGCTTAAGTAAAAATAATTTAAGCGAATAAAAACTTTTTTATCGGCATAGAACCAGGATATGAGAAAACACTGGAGATTTGTCGGAATATAGATTTTGTTGAAACTAAGATTATTCAAAATGAAAAAGTTTTAGGTGTGAGGAAGAATCCTTTTAATTTATTAAATACTGCTTTTAATTTTGGAAGTGAATTTAATATTCATCTGGAAGATGACCTGCTGGTTTCTCAAGATATGATAAACTTGGCAAATTGGTATTATGACAATTTCAAGTCAAATCCTTCTGAATATTCTGTTTATGGTTTTTTTCATATGACAGTGATCCTGAAAAAGAAGAAGTAATATTAGAAAGTGATAGATTTGATGGATATGGATGGAGTTTATAAAAGATTTTCAGTTCAAAATAAGATGAAGAATTAATAACGATTCTTTTGAATTAATTCATTTTTCGTTTTCTATATGTCCAATTTCATCAAATCTATGCAATAAGACAAAAAAGAGACTAAGATTCAAGATAGCTTGATCAAATCAAGAAGTTTGATGAATTGTACTTGAAAATTTGCAACTGCTTCAACCTTAGTTTTTATCATCAGTCTTGACTTTGCCAGAAGTTCTTTTGCTTCCTGATCGTTCTCCAAAATCCAATTCAGTTTTGAATCAATTAAATCATCATCTCTTATATCAGATATTTTAAACTTTTCATCAAAAATGAAACTGCTTCCAATTGTGGTTGATATAATTGGAAAACAACCGCATACAGCAGCTTCTAATACAGTACAGGGATAAGTATCTGCTTCAGCAAAATGCAATAAAAACTTGCATCGTGAGAATTGTTCTGAGATGTTTTTCACATATCCTAGATATTCTATAGCAGGATTGTATCTGGCTTTTGTTTCGACATATTGTTTCAGGGGACCGTTGCCACAAATAATTAATTTCGAAATGTATTTTGATCTTTCTGCAAAATCTATAATTCTCGTAATATTCTTTTCCGGAGATAATCTACCCAGATACAAAGCAAAATTTTCTCTTTTAATTTTTTGGAGTGTAACATCTTGCGGGAAAGGATATGCAGAAACGACTGGAATGTTAAAAAGTTTAGAAGCAATCACTTTGTTTACTTCTGATAATGAGATAATCCCATCAACATGCTTATAGAATTGATTCATGAATTTAAAAGTTTTACGTTTCGATAAAGTGTTCAGTGTCAAATCACCATCTAGATAAATGACTTTAAGAGTTTTATTTTTAAATTTTAGTACTGGTAAGTAAAAAAGTGTTGCAGCACCTTCAATTAAAACTATATCTTCTTCAATTTTAATGAAAATACTTAATAAAAGTGCTAATATGGGATACAGTTTTCTGATTACCCAAAACTCATTTGCACTATTTACAACATTTACAAAAGGTAATATCATCATTTTCGCATTGATACTTCTGGCAAATTCCTGATGTACAATATGAGGTGTACAAGTTAAGTATTTTATTGTCACAATTTATCCTCTAATTTTCTATTAGAACTATAGATTTCCGATAATTTGAGTTATCATCTTATCTGAATAACTATCTGACAATATATTTATCTTTGTTTTTTTTATTAATGATTTACTTGCCTTTTTCAGCTTGAATCATTTAAACTTACTTTGTAGGAATTTTGGGTTTCGTGAAATTAAAATTAAGAGAAAGGAGAATGGCTGAGTGAACTTAACGACAGACAGAATAAACACTTCTCCAATAAAACATTATTTTAACACTTTAGAATTTGCGATTACTGATTTCTGCAACCTGAAATGTAAATCATGCTCACAAGGAACTCAATTTCAAAAAGATAAAAAACATATGAGTGTTGATTATCTTCGAGGAATCAGTAAATTTATTCGATCACATGAATTTAATACGATCAAGATTTCAGGTGGAGAGCCAACTCTACATCCAGAATTCGGAAAGATCTGTGAAGAATTACGCGAGTTATTTCCAGCTAAAAAATATATCCTAGCAACAAATGGCTACTTGCTTAACCAATATCTTCACAAGATTAATGTTTTCGATCTAATAGAATTCTCAAATTATCCAACAAAAAATGATGAAATTTATCGGGAATTATGTAAACTCGACATTCCAATTATAGACATTAAAATTAAAGAAGAATATTCGGATCTGACAGATATTTCCTTGAAAAAGAACATTAATAAGCATGATGTGTTTAGAAATTGTGGGAGTCCTCGGAGAATTGCAAAAGTAATCCAAGATAGAATCTATCCATGCTGCATTTCGTTTGGTTTAGCAGCAATTCGCGGTAATATAGATTTAGATGATGTTAGCGTTATATTAGATGAAAACTGGAGACAAAATATTCCAAAATTAGATTTGGAAAATTACTGCAAAGAATGTTTCTACAATGTCAAAATTCATAATAAATTTAGTCAGTATTTGAATCTTCCAATAATCTTTCATGAAATTCGAGACCAGTTCTCAAATTCAAGATTTTTTAATTTTACATTATATGCAATTAGTGCAATACATTTTTATTTCAAAAATAAACGAAGAAGTCTTTAACTATGATAAAAACTAGCATAATTATTCGCACATATAATGAAGTAAAATATCTAGGTGAATGCCTTGAACAGATTTACAAACAAACAATTAAGGATTTTGAAATTATCATTGTAGACTCAGAAAGTACAGATTCTACTTTGGAAATAGCTTCAAAATATCCTGTGAAGATTATTGAAATCAAAAAAGAGGATTTCTCACACGGGAGATCTCTTAATATTGGATGCAGAGCGGCAAAAGGTGAATATTTGGTATTGATTTCAGCTCATGCAATTCCTGTCGAGAAGACTTGGTTGGAAGAATTAATCAAACCATTTGATGAAAATGTTGCTGCTGTTTTTGGTCAACAAAAACCAATGAAAGATGCTTATCCTTTGGTAAAGAGATTTGTGGAGAATTCCTGGGAAAATATTGGCAAAAGCAGGATACTTCTATCAAATTCTAACTCTGCAATAAAAAAAGAAATCTGGGAGAAGCTACCGTTTGATGAAGATCTGATAGCTGCTGAGGACGTTCTATGGGCTAAAGAAGTGAAAACTTTGGGTTTTGAAATTGTCTATAATGCAAAGGCCGCAGTTTATCACTCTCACAATGATACGATTGCGCAAGTTTATAAAAGATATTATCAAGACATGTATGGTTTTATTATAACGAAGAATCAACCCATTTATATAATTATCTATTTGAAAGATGCTTTTTTTAATTTAATTATTGATATCAAATACCTTCTGCAGCACAAAGAAAAACCAAAATGGTTTTTTATCGCCTTTGCACATTTTATGGTGAAGGTTGCTGCATGTTTGAAATGTCTTTTCATTCTTATTAAGAGAAAATAATTATCACAAAAGATCTTTGATTCTATCCAATACTTTAGAGTAAAAAGGAAATTTATTTCGAAATATCAAAGAAGTTTTCCACAACAATCTCATAAATAGATTGATGTAATAAGATGATGCATAATACAAATAATTTTCTTTCCAGTAACCTTTTGATATAATTATACTTGCTTTGTAATCTTCTCCTAAATATTTACATGATTTTGATTTTTTGTGGAATTTTGCTCCGGAGATCATTTTGTTAATGTAATAGAAATCATATTTTACATTTACTTTTAGATACCATTCATAATCCATGCAATAATAACTTTCCTCGTTAAAAAAGCCAAATTCATCTAATAATGATTTTCTAAAAAAACAGGATGGCTGAATCATATAAAAAGAAACATATATTCTATCCCAGCACCGAATCAAATCTCTTCTGCTGAATTTTCTACCTTGGAAGATCATCAATTCATTACCATTTTCATCAAGTTTCAAACAATCTCCAAAGATTAACATTTCTTTAGGATTTGACTGAAAGGCATTTACAATTTTATATATTGCATTTGGATACAAAATATCATCGCTATTGATCCAGTTTACAATTTCACCGGTTGTCATTCGAAAACCCTTGTTAATTGCTTCACTTTGGCCACTGTCTTTTTCGGAAATCCATTTGAAAGTCAATCTAGTACAATTAGGCATAAAATTTGGAGAGTTAATGATTTTATCATAATGTTTTATAACTTTAAGTGTTTGGTCTGTGCTGGCTCCATCTATTATGATATATTCAAGCTCAAAATCACCAGTTTGATATATGATTGATTTAATCGTTTCTTCAATGAAGAAACCTTGATTATAAGTTGGGGTTATTATCGATATTTTCATTTATTAATGATCAGATTATAGTTTAATTTATACTTCCATAATCATGGTTAACATTATCCTGTATCCTGGCATTGATCCAGTAATATGTTTTTTCTAATCCATCTTTCAAGGATGCAGTTGGTTCCCAATTTAATTTTTTTTTTATGAGTGTGTTATCTGAAGTTCTACCTTGAACTCCTAAAGGACCCTCGATATGTTTAATTTCCAAATTCTTTCCGGCAATTCCCATTATCATTTCGGCTAATTGATTTATCGGCACCATCTCGTTTGAACCAATATTAACCGGTCCAAAGAAATCAGCGGAATCCATTAATTTCCGAATTCCAATTAAGCATTCATCGATATACAAAAATGATCTTGTCTGATTTCCATTACCCCACATTTCGATCATAGTTCCATCTTCAGCTTCAGCTATTTTTCGGCAAAAGGCTGCTGGAGCTTTTTCTCTTCCACCAATCCAGGTACCTTCTGGGCCAAATACATTATGGAATCGAGCAATTCTAACATCGAGTTCATAATTTTTTTTGAAAGCTAAGAATAAATGCTCACTAAAAAGTTTTTCCCAACCATATTCACTATCTGGATTTGCAGGATATGCACTTTCTTCAGAAGTTAACGGATCGTTGGGATTCATTTGATTATGCTCTGGATAGATGCAGGCAGAAGATGAATAAAAAACCTTTTTTACTTTTCTAACGCAACAAGCTTTTACAACGTTAAGATTGATTAAAGCAGAATTATGCATTATATCCGCATCATTATTTCCAGTAAAAATAAAACCGGCCCCACCCATATCTGCAGCAAGTTGATAAACTTCATCAAAGTTTTGATCAATTACATTCCAAACCAGATCCTTATCACGTAAATCACCGATAATAAAGTCATCTGCTTTAGTTGAAGCAAACGGAGGATATTTCAGATCTACACCACGAACCCAGAATCCTTCCATTTTTAACTGTTTCACTAAGTGAGCACCAATGAATCCTCCATCTCCACATACCAGTGCTGTTTTGAGTTTTCTCATTCTCCACCCTCCAATTTGTTGCTGATTTTTCCCAAAAGTATTCCTGCTCTCCATGAAGTTCCTGAAATAAAATCAAAATAAGTATACCTGAATCCAAAAAGAAAAAGTGTTTTGATCAATCCTGGAAAAAATTTACAGAAAGACCATATTGTTTGATTTGTTTGCTTCAAAAAGGAGGTTCGCTTAAGGTATATTTTATGATCTTTGGTTATTTTAGTACACCAAAGTGCTCTGTAAAAATTCTTTGCTATAACTTCTTGAAAAGAATCCGAATTATAATGCTGTACTATGACATTTGGCAAGAATTTCAATCTTAATTTTTTCTTTTGGCATCTGATGGAAAGCTCAGTATCATTTCCACTAAAATATTTTCTGTTCGTAAATCCAATCTCTTGCAATGTTTTCATAGATATTGCGAAGTTTTTTGTGTCTATTAAACCAATTGTATCTATTTGATTTCCCAGATATTTGATCTGTTTTTCGTTTTGCTGCTGAATTTTTCGGGCCCAGAAATTATCAACAATATTAACTTCAAATCCTTGAACAGCGTCACATTCTCCATCAAAAATAGGTTTGGTGATTTCGCTAAGCCAGTCAGAATTAACAATGCAATCCGAATCGGTCATGACAATCACTTCACCTTCTGCCAATTTCTCTCCGGTATTACGGGTAGCTCCTCTTTTTCGTTCTACTTCGAATGCATAAACCAAGTTATTATGTTTCTTTTTGAAAGATTGAATTATTTTCTTTGTGTTGTCCGTGGAATTATTATCCACCACAATAACTTCAAAGTTTTCGTATGATTGATCTAGAACAGATTCTAAACATTGATTCAATGTTTTTTGTCCATTGTATACAGGAATGATAACTGAAACTTTTCTTACTGTAGTATCCCGATGACTCATCAATTTCTCTTCTTAATCAACTCATATAATTTGGGATATCTTTTATTAATAATTAATCCCAATTTGCCAATTCTTCGATCAATTTTGTATATTATACTTTTCATTTTGTATGTTAAATTGAAAATTAACAGATCTTTTCGTTTCCAGGTTTTCCCAGTTGTAAGTGGTTTTGATAAATCAATTTTATCAGCCAATTTTAAAGATCTATCCCATTCACCGAAATACTCATTTTCTTTCCATGGTTTGTCTTTACATGTAAAGTGTAAAACTGTTCCTTTAATTGCTTTGAAATTATAAGCTTTAGTAACAAAATCCATTTGAATGTTATAAACATGAGATATTTTTTTCCAATTCTTAAAATACAAATTCAATATAGGTTGATCTACAAAGCCATGTTGATGATATTTTTTCATTAGTTCTACCAAATCATTAAAGGTTTTGGATTCAATAATATCTGAATTAAATGAGAAAACACCCGCATTAAAAGCTGGATGCTTAAGATTATACTTTTTATTTACTTCATTATAGATTTTTTCATCCCTCAGTTTTAATCTTTGAAACTGATGTGATAATGTTGGCATACCCAGATCCGGAACTGCAGCAAAAGAAGAAACTTCTGTCAATTTTTCTAATGGCCCTTTAATTAGCACGTCACCATCTAGATATGTAATAGTTTTCCATCTTTTAAAATCAATTGTAAAAATCAATAATTTACTCAACGCTGCTGAAGACCTTCCAAAATCAAAATCGATTATAGGTTCACATTTAGTTATCAAAATTCCCTTATCCCTAAACCAAATGAGCTTATTTTCTGGTATTTGATGAGCCAGCAACATATATTCACCCTGCCAAGCAGCATTCCAATACAAACCTGAGAAAATTTGTTTTGCCTGTTCTATATAATTCTCATCTGCTAATGTTACAATTAGATTTGTTGTTGTTGTGTTATTGATCATGCGTTCCTTATTGACTCCTTTTTTGCTTTTGAAATCACAAATCTAAATTTTCCATAATTTTCACTTGGAATATCTTCAACAATTTCAAAAGAGACATTAATATCACCCAACCTATCTTGTATAAATCTAGTGAGATTGTTTTTTATTTCATTACTTATTGTACTGTTTGTAACTAAGAATACAGTTATTGATCTATCAGAATTTTGAAAAATCTGATACTTATCTAATATTGAACATAATGGTTCGTTGTTAAAGGGTGAATCTCCACCTCTTAATATAAAAGGTGGTATTAATTCTCCATTTTTTGACATTAAAAAATCTTGAAATCGACCGTAAATCTTTTTCAGGAGTGGACTTGTTGAACCGCAATTGCATAAATTAGAAGATCTGAGAGCGACATCTCCCACATCATACCTAATGATAGGCATAGAGTAATTATCCAAGTCGGTGACAATGATCTTTCCAGCTTGATTATCGATAGCTGGTTTACCATCACAAATTATTTCAATGTAGGCATGTTCCATTATTTCATGCATACCATTGTGCATATCACATTCACAAGCAAGATCAGCAGTCTCTCCAGCTCCGTAAGAATCGAAAACTTCTGTGTTAAATAATCTTTCTATCTCATTTTTCATTTGCAAAGTGAGTAATTCACCTGTTGTTATAATACCAGTCAAAGGTTTTCTGAAATCATATTTTACATCTTCCAATAATGAACCAAGTGCTATAAGGTATGAAGTACATGCCTTCAAAAAATCAGGTTTCATTTTGTTGAACAGTTTGATATGAAAATCTACATTTTTATAACTGGAGAATACTCTATATCTATTTCTGTTCCCTTCAACTTTGTCACAGCAACCTTCATGAAGTGTGATTAGATGAACAAGTTTGTGATGTTTTGTACAACCGACAAAATTATGAACATATTCATGCACTGCATCTCGTGCATACTGGTTTGACGGACTCACTGCATATTGCAGTGGAATAGTTGTTGAACCACTTGTACTACTTATTATGCATCTATCAAGATTAATGCCTTTAGAAAGTATTTTATCAGGAAAATTCTCTCTGATTTCTTCTTTGGTTAATATCGGAATTTTTGAAATATCATCAGTTGTATTAATCGAATAAGGATCAATTCCTGCCATATTATACTTATCCGAATAAAATGGAACGTTTTCATAGGCATGAACTAGAATCTTTTTGAATTTTTCCATTTGAATTTGCTTTAACTTTTCTCGTGGAATAATACTATTTCTAAGAAGTCTTTTTAAATATAATGCTTTCTTAATTTCTTGTTTGATGATATGCAGGTACTTAAAAAACATTATTTAACTTTATCTTTTGTTAACTTCGCTAATTCCAATTTCAATAAACCAATCTCTTGAGTAAGTTTGGTATTTTTTTCGGTTAACATTGAGAGGATTATTGAAAACTGAATCAATATGAGGAATATTGCCAGCGCAAATATCAGAAAAAGGGCAGAGGGTGGATAATCTATACCGATGAGTTTAGCAAAAACATCCAATCCATTTCGCCAAAAAGAAAAAACAATAAAAACTATGCTGAAAAAAACCAGAGTAGAGAGTATACTTCTCTTATTTTCTTCTTACGGGTTAATTCAAAGATAAAAACAAACAACAAAATACTTAGAAAAATGGCAACATACTGTAATCTATTTGTATTGATCACTGAAAACATTTTACTAGTCCTCCTTTTTTTTATATAATCTTGGCTCTACTAAAAGTCAACAAAATTGAGAGCAATACTTTGATCATATAATAAATACTTCTATAGCCCGAAATGGATGAAACGCCACCCTGACGTTCCTGCATTTCCGTATAAACTTCTTTAAATTTAGATTTAAAGAGCAGAAGCTTACTGATGGCAGCTGTAAGTCTTCTAAATTTAATATCAGAGAATGCAGAACACCTTTCAACAATAATCTCTTTTTCGCTAAACCATATCAATTTTTCATCAGGAACATCGTGAGCTAACAACATGTAGTTGCCTTTCCAACCAGAATTCCAATAAACACTAGAAAACAATTGTTTAGCTTGTTCTATATAGTTTGCATCTGTTAATGTTACTAATAAATTCTTTTTCATAAATATTTTTCCGATCCAATTCTGGCTTTCAGATTGAGTCAAGATTCTTGTAAGCTTTTGATACAACGCATCTAAATTTCTCATATTTTTTCTGTGGTAACTTCTCAAACATCTTGATCGTCACCTTTACATTACCTAAATGATGTTTTGTAAATTCTATTAAACCATTTTTTGTATTGATGTCGATTTTCTTTTGTAAAGCAATATTAAGTGTTATATCCTTTTTAGTATCTTGTACTATCTGATACTGATCAATCATCGACCTCAGGGGTTCATTATAAAATGGTGAGATAAAACCTGTAAATGTAAAAGGGGAAATCATTCTGTTATCTTTAGATACAAGAAAGTCTTGTACTCTTCCATCACTTATTTTTATTAACGGACTTGTTATTCCACAGCTACAGTATTCGAAAGATCTTCTAGCCACATCATTTAAGTTATATCTAATGAATGGCATTGCATAATTATCTAAGTCAGTAATTAAAACATTACCTGACTCCATTTCTTTGGCAGGTTTTTGGTCTTTAAGAATTTCAATATATGCATGCTCCATAATTTCATGCATCCCATTATGACTTTTACATTCGCAAGCAACATCTACTGTTTCACCACAACCATATGAATCAAATATTTTAGCATTAAAGGATTTTTCTATTCTATCTTTCATCACAGGGATTAACATCTCACCGGTAGAAAGAATTCCCTTCAAGGGTGTTTTAAATGCATAATTTAATCCATCTAATTCAATAGCTATTTTATACAAAAAGGATGGCTCTCCAAAAATAAAATCTGGTTTTAAACTGTTGAATAGCTGTAGAAGAGTTGCTATATCCGAATGCGGTGAAATACTGAATATTCTCCTTGTTCCATTTACTTCATCAATATTTTTGCTTTGCGGAGTTCTTAGTAGTAGCAGAATATTGTTTTTCTTCCAACCTGCTATTCTTCTGACATATTCATGAATTGCATCTCTAATTGCTTTATTATGAGGATCAATTAAATATTTTAAAGGTTCAGAAGTTGAGCCACTTGTATGATCGATGATACACTTTTTCATATCTATGCCCTTAGCAAAAATCCTGTTAGGAAAATTTTCTCTAATTTCTTCTTTTGTCAACATCGGGATATCTAAGACATTTCTTTCAGTTCGGAATGTATAAGGGTTGTAGCTGGCTTCATCATATTTATGTTTGTAGAATTCTACATTTTCATATGCATATATCAGAACTTTTCGGAATTTAATTAATTGTATTTCTTTTAATTTATGGCGTGGTAGTTTATTATTTTTGAGAATCTTATGGAGATAAGCATTTTTTTTTAGCAATCGAATTGCAATTTTAGATTTGTTTCTTATTAATTTGATCATTTCTAATTTTTTTCAATTCTTCCATTTCAAGTTTCATCAATCCCATTTCCTGTGATAGTTTTTTATTTTCTTCTGAAAGTTTGGAGATAATTACAGAAAATTGAATAAGAATGAGAAAAATTGCTAATACAAGTAAAAGGAATAATGCAGAAGGTGCGTAATCAATTCCCAAAAATCTTGCAAAGAAATCCAAACCTTCCCGCCAGATTGAGAGAACAACAAAAATGATACTGAAGAATAACCATAAAATCGAATATTGTTCCCGAATTTTTTTTCTACGGGTAAGTTCGAAAATAAATACTAAAAGTGCGACACTGCAAATAACTGCAATATATTGGATTCGATTAGAAACAAAAAAATTGTTCATCATTTCTCCTTATGTTGGTTTGGAGTTAACTATCTTTGGTCTAATAAAAGTGAGTAAAATTGATAATAAAACCTTTACCATATAATATCCTGAATAAATTCCATAAATAGATGATTTACCACCGCTTCGTTGATCCATTTCAGTATGAATCTCTTTAATTTTGAATCTGTTTTTTCCAAGTAAAATTACAGCTTCCGGCTCAGGATAATCGGAAGAATAATTTTCTGAAAGAAAGCTTATCGTTTTTTTATTGTATGCTCGGAAGCCAGAAGTATTATCAGTAATTCTTTGCCCTATCAAGATGGAATTTACTAATTCAAAAACCTTTATGCCGATAGCACGTAGAAATGACGGTTTGTATTGAGGATTTTTTACACAAAATCGTGAACCGATCACGACATCTGCTTCATTAGTTTCTAAAGGATGCAGTAGCTTTTCTATTTCATATACTTTGTGTTGACCATCACCGTCGAACTGCACAGCAAAATCGAAATCATGTTTACTGGCATATTTAAAACCTGTTTGGACACAACTGCCAATTCCCACCTGACAAGGTAAATTAATCACTTTTGCCAAGCCGGTCGATTCGGCGATCTCTTTAGTTTTATCATTTGAACCGTCATTGACTACCAGCAAATTCCAATTCGTATTTTCTGAGTGAAGATCCCAAATGACTTCTTTTATAATATGTGCTTCATTATATGCGGGAATGATAATAAGTACTTTAGAAGGCATCTTTCATTTTCTCAGGTTATATTTTAATATACACAGAATTGCTTCGATAGCATCTTTCCAACTGATCTTTTTCCCTTCATCGAATCTTCGCCCGTAATAGGATATTCCTACTTCAACAATCCTGACATTCATTTTGGAAATCTTGGCTGTAATTTCGGGTTCGATACCAAATCTTTTCTCTTTGACTTCAATTTCTTTCACTATCTCACTTTTGAACATTTTATAACATGTCTCCATATCCGTAAGATTCAAGTTAGTAAAAATATTAGAAAGAAATGTTAGAAATTTGTTACCAATAGAATGCCAGAAGAAGAGTATGGAGTGTGGATTTCCACCCATAAAACGTGAACCGTAAACTACATCTGCAAAATCTTCTTCGATCGGTTTTATCAATTTCAAATATTCACGAGGATCATATTCCAAATCAGCATCTTGTATGACAACAACATCTCCTTTTACTTTTCTAAAACCACGATTTATAGCTGCACCTTTACCTCTATTTTCCGATTGGAAAAAGATTCTGATATTATCAACATTAACAAATTTATTTATCTTTTCAAATTCTACTTCTCCTTTGTTTTCTTGTAATTTTATCAGAAATTCTTTAGTTCCATCCGTTGAACCGTCATCAACAACAAC
>Ga0208771_1000154_pt1 | contig 43313 bp, 88 predicted proteins | sample AntAceMetag02UKX_FD_184775 | JGI IMG/M metagenome (GOLD analysis project Ga0208771, IMG submission 184775) | Saline lake microbial communities from Ace Lake, Antarctica - Antarctic Ace Lake Metagenome 02UKX (SPAdes) (version 2) | ecosystem: Environmental > Aquatic > Non-marine Saline and... | reverse complement strand
ATGAAAGTTATAGAATACGGGAATATGCTCATCATATAGATGGTATTTCATCTAGGTGTGTTGAACGAAGTTGGGAGATATGCCCAGATTGCTTAAGTAAGTTAGTGGCATTTATGGATAACAATGGGTGAAATGATGAAACTAAGATATTGGAGTTTAGCAATAACGTCAGGATGGATACTTCGGTGATAAATGGGAGTGTTAATTAGATTTATAGGGAAGATGATAAAATGATAGAATCAAAAGTGTGTCAAAAGTGTAATCAACTAAAACATCTTACCGAATTTTATAAATACGAATCAAGTGGGAACACATATACATATTGGTGTAAGGATTGCATAGAACATTACATAAAAACTAAATCAGTAGGTGCAAACTAAAATGATAACTTCAAAACAAGCCGCAAATAGATTAGTATGTGCAATACGTGGACATGACTTTGCTGGTGGAATACTTCACATAGGCCATGGTTCCTTCTTTGCATGTAAAAGGTGTGATAGGCTTTACTATAATGATAAGCAACGTAAATGTAAAGTTATCGAATGGAAGTGAATAAATGAAATGTAAAAAGTGGAACGAGAAATGGAAATGTATAAAATGTGGAACATATGAAAAGGTGGTTAAATGATGAGAACATATAAGGATATAAAGAAGATAAAGACATGGTTTACAGATGAACCTACTAAAACTTGGAATAATGTAAAATCAGATGATGTAATAGAATTGGTTAAAGAACATATAAAACATTTGGAAAAAGAATCAGGTGAGTATTTAACAGATCATCCACATGGTTATTGGCAAGCACAAGCAATTAGGGAAATATTTAATTTAAAGGATTGGTATTGTGATGAGTAAAACAAAAGAAGAAATAATAACTAATAAGTTTTTAAAGACAGCTAAAGCCTTGGGGTGAGTATCTTATATGCAAAAGATGTTTAAAAGAAAGGGAGTGATATAAAAATGACAAAAGGAACACCAAAACGTAATGGAAGCGGAAAAGGAAGAAGAGCAAATAGAGGTCGTGGTAATTGCAAACCAACACGACCACAGGGAAAAGGTAGAAGTAAATGATAGTCCCAATCTGCCCTATTTGTGGCATGAAAATGTACTTCGCTAGAGACATAGAGTTGTCCACAAGTTCAACTTTAATAAAGCGATACATGTGCGTAAACTGTCCACACGTAGAGGACATAATTGTATTCATAAAAGACAAGATACAGTTTATGTCCTAATCTTTTTTTTTTATTTAACACCAAACATGAGTTTTAACGCTATTTTAACACACACTTAGAGGTCATTGCTCGCCACCTTTTTGCTCTGCTCGTGGCATTTTTATTCAACTTGCATTATATATCTCATAGTGTGGGGTCGTGCGGTTCATTTTTATATACTGTAACACATAATAGTATGTCCTGTCACTTGTGTTGCACACATCATTATTATACAGTACACAATATAAAATGTGCGATACGTAACATGTGTTGTTATATATTAATAGTTAGATATAAGTGAACTACACTGTGCAATGGTGCGATACCGCACTGTGCAATGGTGCGAAACCGAACCGTGCAATGTAGAACCGTGCATGTACGGTATAAAACATAAGTGTATGGTGGGACACACATTCTATATATCCAATACAATATATAATACACATCGTATACATATCATTATTATTCACATACCATGTGCTAGTATGTCAGTACGACAGTATGCCAGTGTGGTACTGTTGCACCATAAGTATATATAGCATGAGCCACATAATGTACAGTATGATAAAAGAAACCGAGCCAGTAAATAAAGCAGTTGTTCTATATACAATAGATACAGAGTATAAAGTAGGTATTAAGATAATTACTGAATCTGAATTTATTAAGATGGTGAGGGGTGCTTAAATGATAACAGATTTGCAGATAGCTAAGGAATGGTTAAATAAAGCTATAGATGATAAAAATAGTGAATCGGCAATACGTGAATACATACGTTTTATGGATAATTTGTTGCCCTGGAATAGAGAAGCAATATTATTGAACCCAGATATAACTAAACTAATAGATATTATAAATGGGAGGCTATAAACATGAGTACCTATACAGAAGTTTTTGGTATGTATTACCTAAGTAGGTTTATAGATGAAGATCATGGTAGGGTACTACGTTTTAACGGTTCTTTATTCGTACAGTCTGATTATTTAGAGGAGATGTAAGTATGTCTATAAACTACTTAGTCACTGGTAGCCATAACCCCAAACAACAATTAAGGATACATGCACTTAACTTAATACTTATGGGTATACTATTTGTTGGGGGTATTTAATATGTCAATAGAGTACATTAAAAACGATATTAAAAGCTTAATATCTGATATACAAATACTGAATAACTTACACGGTAACGAATTAAACTATAAAGATTTGATTAAAGTACAACTGAGCTTACAAAAACCAGTTAAGATTATTAAAGGAGTCGTTTAAAAATGTCCGTAGATATTAACATATCAATAAAAAAGTATACTCAAGATTTAAGCAGTTGTACATATGACGGTACCGAAATACAACTAGGATATGAATTTATACAAGCACAAAAAATCTTATCAGATAAGGATTTTAATCTTTTTTTATCTGATACAATAACACACGAGTTTTTACATGCTATCATTATGAGAGAGTTTGATTCAACGACATCTAAGTTATTCGATACCGTAGAACATTTATTAAATAACCACAAGTTAAAAGAGAAAGTGTTTAAATCAATACGATCATGTAACATTGAACTCTCACCTATAACATGGAATACAAGCATAATAAAGTATGGTTTTAAAGATTTTTTAAATGACTATCATATAAGTACAAACGACATTATACAAGCGTACTTAATTTGCAATGGGGTATAATACCATGAATGATATAATTAATAAGCTAATATCACTATCTAAAATATTTAAAGATGGTTATACAGTAGAACTTAATAACGGTACAATAAACCAATACTCAAGTACAGATAAACCATATATTGTAAGCTATCTCACGTTAATAGAAGTTAGACAAGACAAGACTCTATATAACAATATTCAACGTATACCCAATAACTGTATAATAGGTGCTTGGTTAGATACCGATACAAACATATACTATATAGAACTTAATAAGGTCTTTAAAAGTAAACGATATGCATTAAAGATAGCTAAAAAGTTTAGTCAAAAAGCTATATATGATAATAAGCATGGGGTCGTTATATGGACATAAGATCATGGTCACGTAAGAATAAAGTACCTTCTATTACATTCTTAACTGATAAAACCCTACAGTATATTAAACATAAAGATTGGTACTTAAACAGTAATAAGCTAATTAAACAACACTATCCTAAGGATTTTAGTATGTTTATTGATATACTTAGTATAACCTCACCATTAACAAACGTGAGATTAAACCTTATCAATACAATAAAAACGGTCGACCTTATAAAGTACGGTAGACAAAACAATATTGTTTATGGTCTTGCAAATAAGCGTACACGTGCAAACTTAGATAGGTACACTAAGACAAAACAATTTAGCGGACAAAAAATTAACAACTTCGCAGGTAGTCTTAAGCTTAAGAGTGGCTCTGTATGTATTGATACATGGGTGCTTAAAGCATTCAACTTAAAACGTAGATCGCCAACAAAGTACGATATACAGTATATAACAGAGATCATTAAGACTATAGCGGACAAACTAAACATAAAGACATACGAAGTACAGGCGTGCTTATGGGTATACGCTAAGACTGAATTTAACAACACAAAGTTTAAAGAATCGAATGACTTTAGTTATTACCTTAATCAGTACTTCCAACAAAAAGATTTAAATGTATGGGTGAAATAATGACAAACAAAACAAATAAGGTCGCTTCCGCTACAGAAGTAAAACGTAGTAATGCAGGTGATTAAATGATAGTATTTACACTAAACAAAACATACTCTGTTGTATGTGAAGTTAGCAGCACAAGAAACGGATTTAAGCACACAGCTACGCTATATAGGAACGGTATAAAAATCGATATAACAAAGGTAAACTACCTTAACAGGACATGGGAATGTTTCCCGTATGAAAGTGTACTATTGCAGATGATAGACCAAACGGTATACTTAATGGATAAAGAGAAGAGAAGGTTTATAAACAAAATAAAGGTGATGAGATAATGAATGACTACGAGAATGAGGACAAAATGTTAGAGGCTGGTAGAGATCGTGACCACAAAAAGAAGTACAAAAATGTACCAAAGGAAATAATAATACACATGTTTATTTAGGTGGGTGGACAAAAATGATGGACAAAATAGACTTAATAATGGCATTTGAGGATGGCACACTAACTGACAAACAGATCATAGACTTATTTGCTATGCTAATAAAGGATGGCTCTGCATGGACTTTGCAGGGGTCTTATGGTCGTATGGCTACACAGCTAATTAAAGCAGGGTATATTGACAAACATGGTAATATAATTATATACAGACAAACAAAGTTGGGTGAATAAAATGGCAAAACAAAAAGCTAAGATATAAGAATAACATGCAGATGCTAAACACAAAAGAATGGACAAATCAATTTAAGGTAGGCATAAAGAAACCTACAGCAAACACTTAAGTAGTATTGTGTATTGCTTAGTATGTTAAATGTTGACATGAAATACCGAAAGTGATATAAAGTAGGAACAACAAATAGATAGTGAGGTAATAAAAATGAGTAAAGAAAGCGAATTAAAAAAAGTTATTAAAAAAGCAGAACAAACAATATATGTTGAACATCAAAAAGCTAGTGGTTTAAAAATTGGAGACAAAGTGAGGATATTGAGAAAAGCAAAAGATTATGAGAACGGATGGGATAATTCTTGGGCACACACAATGAATCGTAGTATTGGACAAATTGATACAATTATCAGTGTGCATGATAATACTGGTATACAGTTAAAATCAGATGGCTATGATTACCCATTTTTTGTATTGAGAAAAGTACAACTTGAACCAACAAAAGTTCTCCTTAATGGCAAATGGGTGAAATCAATGAATAGTATAAAAGATATAAACGATTATGAATACCTAGACCATGATGACAAATATAATTATTCGTTCCATAGTTCTATGTTGTACAGACAAAAAAGGTGGTAAAAATGAGACGGGCAATAGTCAAAAGATTTAACTTCGATTATGAATATTATGATTCTGATTTATTAAATGAACGTATGTTACATATTAAAATATTTACCGAAGGACTAATGCAGGTAGATTTATGGTTAGATAAATCAGATCAGGAGAAACTACGTGATTTTTTAAATAATGGTGGTAAAAATGAGTAAAGAACGCGAATTAAAAAAAGTTATTAAAAAAGCAGAACAAACAATATATGTTGAACACCAAAAGGCAAGTGGTCTAAAAGTTGGAGACAAAGTAAAGATACTAAGAAAAGCGGAGAGCTACAAAAACGGATGGATTAACTCTTGGATAGATGTAATGGATGTTATGATTGGACAAACTGCTACAATTTCTTCAATAAGAAGTGGTGGTATAGGTTTAAAATCAGGCTATAGCTATCCATTCTTTGTACTGGAAAAAGTAGAACCAAAACCAAAACCAAACCCATTTCAATTTCTTGATGCTGATGCAACGTGGGTCGAATCTATTAATGGTGCTAGGTGGGTCAAACAGTACAAAAAGCTAGGTTATGATAGTGAGTACAAATACTTTGAGTTCACTGGCAGACTATACAGACAAAAGATAGTGAGGTAATAAAAATGATGATTGTAGGTTTACTAAACACGGAAGCTGAAGCAGAGGAGATCAAGTTTATATCAAAGGTACTCATGGTTTCAATACGCACAAAGGAACTCATCAAAGAGCACAAAATAAAAGGAGACATGTAGACATGGAAAGTGAGAACGCAATAAAGGTGCAGTGTCCACAGTATCATATAAAGTATCAGGCAAATCAATGCGGTGGCTTACTGGCATTCATCACACGTAGAGGGTTCAACTCACAGTACAAGTGTACTAGGTGTGGACAAATAGTTAACATAGTAGAGGGCATGTCAGCGAAGCAGATCGAGAACCTAGAAAGAATGAAAGACCAAGTATCAGGAGTTAGACACAGATGAACGATGTGTACCTATCATACAAGCCAATACATGAACACTTTAGGTTTCAAAGAGCACCATACTATAGACTACTCAGGTTTGTACTGTACTTCAAGAAAAACTTATGTGGATGCTACTGTTTTGCAGTTAAAAAGATAGCAATCAACACAAAGAACATCATTAAGTTCAACATGAACCCAGGTGAAACACTAGATCACGAAACGATGCACTATATACTACATAAGTACTTTGATATGCATACCAGCTACCAATGGGATAATATAGCAGATAGTGTACTTGAGTACATATGGATGGATTTATACGATACCGAGGCAAACTTGGGGGTTTTATAATTCCGAACAAAAACTATGTAAGAGGTCGTGCATTTGAATACAGGGTCAAGAAAGACCTAGAGAACAGAGGGTATATAGTTGTACGAAGTGCAGGTAGTAAGTCTTCATTTGATCTTGTTGCAATCAGCTTAAAGGTACAGTATCCAGATGTACTACTTGTGCAGTGTAAGTACGGTGCAAAGATAGGCAAAAAGGAACGTGAGAATTTACACGAGCTAAGTAAAACAGTATCAAAGAATATTATGGTAATTACTGCATGGGCTAAGCCAAACAAACCAATAGTATACTTTGATTCAAACAGTGAGGTAATAAAATGGTAACAACAAAACAAGTCAACACAATAGTTGATGCTGTTATAGAACGTGCATATATCGAAGGTGGTCCTAATTGCTATAATTCATATGTGAACATAGACAAAACGGATATAGAAGAACTAATACCAATAATTAAAAAAATATTAGGTGAATAGTATGGTAAAAGAAGTAAAAATATCAAAAACAGAGAAAGTTAAAAAAGCAATAGCAACACTGACTGATGTGACTATTAGCATGTCATCAGTTGAGTTGACACAAACAGCAGGTAATGAGGTCAGACCAAAGATTAAGGTCTACGACATTGACCCTGCAAAAGCAGAAAAAGAAGCAATAGCTATCATGGAACGATTGCAAAAAAGATTCAAGGTGAAGGGCTAGACATGATGTGTCCACAGTGTAAACGTCACATGTTCACAGGGTTCATGTGCAATACGACAGTGTGGATATGCATATGGTGTAAGGTGGCGATAGAAAAATGAAAGACAAGTACGATGAAGTAATACGATGCTCAAGATGTAGGCATGAGATCGAGGACAAAGATGATCTGCACATCAACTCCTATGGCATGGTGTACTGTACGAAGTGCCATAAGGTACAGGAGTTCAAAGAGTACAGTACTATAGAGAGTATGATACTAGGACAAAGAAAAAAGTTTAACATACCAGATGATAATAGCAATGGAGAGTATTAAAATGAAAGCAAATAAAAAAGCAGTAGATCACAGTAACTTTTGGAGTTTAAAGATTGTACACGGTATGATGATGGCTAAGCCAAAGGTTAACGCAAGTGAGATAAGAAAATCACATCAAAAAAAGAAAGATAGACTACGTGCTGAGAGACAAAAGATCAACATGAAAAAATACGCAATAGGGTTGTTAAAACCAACAAAGAAAGCAAAGAAAGACATGATAAAGTACGGTCTTGACTTAGCCAAATGGTGGAATGAACAGCATGCTTAGTATATCATCCTTTACGACACCAACACTAAACAGTGACCCTACGGTAAACACTCTAGTTGGAGTGTTGCTGTTTGTACTCTGTGTTGGTATAGTAATGTGGTATGCTAGTAGAGTATGGAGTGAATGATGATGGATAGAATGTACTGTTTAACCTGCAAGCAACTGTTTTTTGATACAAGGGAGACACGTAGGAGACAAAAAACAATTACCTACGGTCAGTTCATGTTCAACCAACAGCGTGTAATGTGGGATGAGCCAGTACAGTTCAAAGGAAACAAAAGAGTGTTCATTATAAGCTGTCCATTCTGTAAGTCAATGCATACCGTTAACGCTACAGAGATCAAAGAAAGAACAGATAGTGTACGAACCAGTGGTCGTAATCAGTACAACAGACATCTTAAGAAGATAGACGATAGGGTACTGAGGGCACTAAAGCAAGCGAAGGTTTAAGTATTATTAACGACATAATTAGATATGGAGATAAAAAAATGAAACATCCTGAATTTAATAAGCTACTTAAAGAGATAATTGAACGAACAACAGGGGTACTATCAGCAAAAAGTGATGAGTACTCCACAGAATCCGACAAACTGCACAACTTTAAGCGTGCAGGTGCAATGTTGAACTGCTCACCAGAGAAGGCACTCGTTGGTATGTGGACAAAGCACATCATTAGTATACTGGACATTGTCGATGAAACAGAATACAAGTGTGGAACAGAGGTTGATTGTTTTCCAGGTTTTGACCCTGAAAAGTATATTGACAGGTTAGAAGAGAAAATAGGAGATGCAATCAACTACCTAATACTGCTTGAAGCACTAATTAAAGAGAGGTATAATAAATGAAAGTAGGTAAAGCAATAGTTTTATATCCACTTGGTCCATATAAGTCATGCACTATACGTGCTGATGACTGTGACAATTGGAAAGAGGCAAACGAAACACTCCATATGGAGTACATAAAAATGCGTGAGTACTTATCTGAGGCTGACCAACAAAGATTAGACAAAATGTTGAAGTAAGGGGATTATATTTCTTCTCCATTCCCCCATCTCTTCAACAATATTTGAGGTAATAAGTATGGCAAAAAATAAAGTAAAAGAAACTAAAAAGGCTGATGTAAAACAAGAAGTAGAGGTATACTGGAAAGTATACAACGACAAAACATTTCTTGCAATAAAAGTAACAAAGGGTTCAAAGACAATCACTATACTCAAAGAACCTAAGTATCTAAGGTCGATACGTGACCATATCCAAACTGTAGCTAAGTTTGGACTAAGAAAAAACTATATTTAGAGGTAATAAAAATGAGTAAATCAGGAAATAAAATAACAGCACTAAGAAAAAAAGTAGACATTAAAATAGAATCTGTCGATAATCTGATGAACCTGCTTGCTACATCGCAAGATGATGCAGGGGTACTGCTTTTACAGATACAAACAGAGCTTGATAAAGCAGAAGAGGATTTTAAGTCCGTTCAAGCAGGCTATAATGAGCTTAAAAATAGATGTTATCGAGTATCAAAGTTTGTTGACAAAGTATTGGAGGCATAAAAAATGACATATCAAGAACAAGAACAAAGCGGTAAGTTTATTGCTTGGGGTAAAAAAAAGGCAAAAGAAAACTCATATATTGTACTTGAGGACAAACCAGAAGAGTTCCTCATACTGAACATTAAACCATCAGACAAGTATGGTTATATATTTGAGTTACAATCAAAAAAATCTGAAGAGCCACTTATAGCAACAGGTAATGGAAATCTGCGTAGACTAATGGGATACGAACTTCAAACAAACGAAAAAGGAGACTTCATAAAGGACCAAGATGGTGTACCTATACTCAAAGAGAAACAGTCAGTTAAACTACCAGTGATAATAGGCAACAAAGTACGAATCACATTCCTTGGTATGGTAAAAGGAAAACGTGGTGAATCATACACATACAAGATCGAAGTAGATCGTGAGTAATTTTAGGGTTCATCCCCTAACTTTATTTTTGCGGGAGAAATATCAAGGGAGATATACTCCATATACAATGGGGAAGGACAGGTTCAATTCCTGTATCTCGCACTATGTACACAATAAAAGAAAAAGGAGTTGTATAATGACGGAATTGAAAGCACCAAAATTGAATCCAAAAAAACATTCTGGATATATAATATGCAGAAGGTTAAATAAAGTAATGTACATTTACAAGGAAGCATGGACAGAGGGTTCTTGCGGTTTCATATGTGACTGTGGAAGATGTACAAAACTTGATCCATTTTACCATGATACATTTTATAAAGGAGTGATGTTATGAACATACTAAACAAAATAGGAAATACTCCGCTTATGAACATAGACAATATTTACTTCAAGTTAGAGATGTTCAACCCAAGTGGAAGTATTAAGGATAGAGTAGCAAAAGCAATGATACTTGATTATGACAACAACAATAATTGCAATAGTCGTACTACAATAGTTGAAGCGACAAGTGGGAATACAGGTGTATCAATAGCTATGGTATGTGCAACACTTGGTTTAAAGTGCAAGATATGCACACCAATGAGTACAAGTAGGGTTAAAGTGGAGATGATGAAAGCATACGGTGCTAAGGTATACGATGTGTACGATACAATTACAGAGTGTGTTGACAGTGCGAAGGTGTGGTGTAGTGGTAAAAATCATCACTATCTTGACCAGTTTAATAACAAAAACAATCTAAAGGCACAAATCAACATGGCAAGTGAGGCATTTAATAGTCATGGTCGTATAACTGGATTTGATGCAATAGTAGCTGGTGTTGGAACAGGTGGAACACTTATGGGATTGCACAGTGTATTTCCTCACGCAGAGGTATTCACCATTCAAGTTCTTTACGATGAAAATATCGAGGGTATTTGTGATGGAGTTAAACTTTCTCTTATACCTAGAGGTTTGCAAATAAACAGTATCCTAGTCACCAAAGAAAAGGCTATTGAAACTGCAAGGTGGTTAGCACAAAAGCACGGTATACACTGTGGAATATCTAGCGGTGCAAACTACTATGCTTCAACTGTTATAAAAAATAAGTACAAAAGAATACTAACTGTATTACCTGATGATGGTAATAGGTATCTTTAAGGTGTAATATGAATGAAAAAACTACGATTAAAAATAGGAAACGATCAAAAAAATACTATTGGAATAATAGAGATAACGTGCTGCAAAAAATGAAAAAATATCAGCAAACACCAAATGGAATTAAATCAAAAAAACAATCAGACCATAAATATATTAGAACAGATAAAGCAAAAAGAAATAAACAGCTTTATAGACTGCATTTAAAAATAATAGCATTGCAAATCTATTCGGATGGTGCTATGATGTGTTCCAATTGTGGTCACGATGATATTGACTGTTTGGATTTGGATCATCTAAAAAATGATGGTTGTATCCTTAGAAAGGAACTTGGTTATCATAGAAGCATATACGAATGGGTAAAAAGTAAAAATTATCCACAAGATTTTCAAGTGTTGTGCCGAAACTGCAACTGGAAAAAATATCTTGAATCGAAAGGGGATCGTTACCTATGATACCAATAGCAGATATATTTGGAATGATGGCGATGACTTTCTTTCTCATTGCAACATTAAAACAATTTCATAAAATACATACAACTCATCACACAAAAGCAATAAGCATGACACATTACAAACTTAAAATATTAGCAATACTTTGCTCATTAATATGTTTTTCAATGACCAATTTGTTGCTATCATTTGCAGTTGTTAGTATTGAAATGATAGTAACTATAATGATATTACGTTTGTTGTTGAAATATAAGAGGTAATTAAATGAAAAGAAAATGCGAAATTAAAACCCTCTATTTAGCACATAATTTCCTAACTAGAAAAACATTAAGAAAATGGGAATTAAAGATAGAGGGCAAATACAACGTAAATTTGGATAATCCATTTTATGATAATCCAGATAGGGCAAGTGAAATGGAAACATTGGACAATTTGAAAGAAGGTGGCAGAAAACAACGTGACTATCTATCATCGAGAAGTTCATATGATATTGTCGAAGATGACCTAAAAAAGATTAGACAAAGTGATGGTATTGTAGCGTTTGCACATGATGTTAGAATAGGAACACCTATGGAGATATTTTATGCTGCTAGAGTGCTTAGAATACCCGTCTACGTCATCACAAAGAAATGGGCAGGGCATCCTTGGATAAAACAACACGCTAGAATTGTATTTACCAGCAGAAAAACATTAGAAAAATACTTTGCTAAACATTATGGGTTGAAAAAATGAACAAAGAAGAAATAAAAGATTTAATATCAAAAGAATTATTAATGCAGGTAGATTATAATTTCTTAGTTATAGATATGAGGAACAAAAAACCTTTAGTATTTAAAGCTTGGAGAGTTAAAGAATGAAACCACTAGAAAAAGTTAACCTATACCAACGAGCAATTAAATCGTGGGGTGTACTTGCACAGCTTGATATGGTTGTTGAAGAGTGCTCAGAGTTGATTAAAGCTATTCAGAAGGCAAAGCGTGCTAAGACAGATAAGCACCGTGCAATGACTGAAATACTTATAGCATATGAGGTTGTTGATGTTGAAATAATGTGCGAACAAATGCGACAGGTACTTAAGAACCAGCCGTTTGATAAGATGAAGAATGAAAAGCTTGAAAGACTAAAGAAAATGCTAGGTGACTACTAATGAAAATAATAGATGCAAAAAAAGAAGTTACCAGCATGAAAGATGATAAACTATACACTATTGGAATAGACTTAAAAGTACCAGAAGAACTCCTAACTAGAATATACGACAAGATACGGGAGTTATATGAAGAAACTGGTTATTATCCGCACCTACTAATTCTTAGTCAAGAGTACGCAATATGGTTCAAAGAACTTATAGATATTAACGAGTATATGAAACTAAGATACAATAGTATTGTATCATTCCAGGGACTAGAAATAAAAATAACACTCAAAGAGGATACAATAGAGGTCTACTAATGCCATACATACCAAAAGAGAAACGTGAAAGACTTGATTGGATTATAGACAATCTTGCTGCTGAACTTAAAACACTTGGAATTACTGGCAACCTAAACTATGTACTGTTTAGATTGGCAAAGAAGATGTGCAAAAGATACGGTGATTACGCTGCATTTGAGGGTGACTGTCAGCAGAGCTTGAAGGAAATATACAGGAGATTGGAAGTACCATATGAGGATACAAAGATAGTAGAGAATGGTGATGTGGAATGATAACAACAGCATGGTTGAACGGTATCACAATTACAGATAAGGATGCAAGAGTTACCATTGATTGCTATGGTATTAGCAACGGTACACTGCTGCTGATAGAATCTAAATCATATCAAGGAAATACAGAAATTATAAATGCATGGAGTTACGCTAATGCTTAGTCAAAAAATAAACTAAAAAAAGATAAGGCTCTTGGTTTACTTAAGTCATCTGTTCTATTTGAACATAGACTAATGAACTTTAAAATATGGTGTGATGTAAATGAAAAAATATACTAAAGAAGAACTAGAAGTAAGAATGGGTGTAACAGACTATGGTATTCATCAGTCAGCTAGAGTACATCCCGATGTAGTTATTGGAAAAAACGTAGTGATAGGTCCGAACTGTTCAATAGGGTTCGATGGTTTCAACTATAAGAGAGATGAGAATGGCACTGCTCACCTTAAAAAACATAAAGGGACTGTTGTTTTACATGATAATGTTGAGATACACAGCAACGTATGTATTGATCGAGGACTGTACGGTAACACAGTTATACGTAGGGGTGTTAAGATAGACAACTTGGTTCACGTTGCACATGATGTATTCATAGGGGAGAACACGCTTGTCGTTGCTGGTACTGTAATCGGTGGTAAGGTTAGCATTGGTAAGAATAACTTTATTGGCATCGGTGTTGGTATACGACCAAACGTAAAGATAGGTAACGGCAACCTGATAGGAATGAACAGCGTTGTCCTAAAGAACATTAAAAGCTATGAGATATGGGCTGGTACACCTGCAAAGTACCTAAGAAGAAACAAGTGGAACTTTGGTGATGAAAACTGAAAACAGTATTGATGATTAGAAATAACGATAAGCCTAGCTATGATCTTAGAATGGTTCTTCAAAAGAAAACACTAGAGGATGCAGGCTATGATGTGTATCAGTTGTTCATTCGATTCGAAGATGGGTTAAACATATGGTTATTACACAAAGATGATACAGTACACTATCACGAATCAGAGAATGACCTGATATCAAAAACAATGGGTGCTGCTACAAAAGTAAAGGTACTTGCACCACTTAGAAACATCCTAACCTTGTACTTGATGTACAAGTTCATAGTAAAAAATGTTCCAAAGATTGATGTCGTTCATGCACATAATCTTGATACCATGCCACTTGCCATAAGAATAAAATCAAAGTATCAGTGCAAGATAGTATACGACATGAGAGAAATGTACGCAGAGATGGCAGGTCGTGGGTTCAGTGATGTTGTTAAGGAGTACTATATGAAAAAAGAAAAGCAAATGCAGAAGTACGCAGATTGGATTTTTATAATGGAAAAAATAACACACGAGTGGGTTAGAAAGTTTAATAAGAAAACACCGATAAGCTTGGTTAGGAATAGCAGACCACTGATCTACAAAAAATATAAACAGTGTGATAATGATACAGAGCCACTTAATCTACTGTTTCTCGGTACAATATCACAACCACGGTATGTACTTGAAGCAATAGGTGTCGTAGAAAAGATGAACGGTCGTGTAAAATTTTACATAGGTGGGTGTCCACAAAGTGACCCGTACTATCATAGTGTTATAGCTGAGTGTAAGAAAGTAAAGCACTCCGAGTTCATAGGTCAAATCAACTGCATGTCTGTTGTTCCAATAACAAGACAGTGCGATGTTGTACTATGTATGCTAGACCCTGAACAGTACAATAATGGTCGTGCTATTGCCAATAAGCAACTCGAAGCTATGGTTGCAGGTAGACCAGTTATCACATCTAGGGGTAGCTATGCTGGTCGTGTTACAGTTCAAAACAACTGCGGTTTAGTTATTGAGCACTGTAGGGCTGGATTGCGTGTTGGACTAGAGTATCTACTGCAAGAACCAAAGCTTCGTGTGCAGTACGGAAAGAACGGACTTAAAGCAGCAAAAAAAGAGTACAATTGGGAGTTAGATGCAAAGCGAATGCTTGATGCATACAAGGAGTTATTAAAGTAATGGGAGTTGTTACATAATGGAAAAAAGAATAGTTGTAGGACATCGAGGAGAAATAGGTAGTGCAATCTTTAAAATATTCAAAGGTACTCTAGGGATAGAAGAGAATATATTTTTATCTACAGATGGTAATGAAGCTAAAGAAGCAGATCGAACAGTGATGCACGTTTGTATACCATATACTGATAAGTTTATAGACACGGTGGTAGACTACGTAATCGAATATGCACCAGACATTATAATTATACATACTACATGTGCTATAGGTACAACGAGAAAGCTCTATGCAATATTCTGTGATGCTGATATGAAGATAAAACGATGTACGGTAGTTCATGCATCAGTAAACTGTAGACACCCAAACACTGAAGCAGACATCAGAAAGTACGATATGTTTGTTGGTGCACTGAATGAAAAAGAGGGTAACGAAGCATGCGATTACATTGAACGATTTGGGGTAATCACATATTTGTGTGATACACCCGAATCATCAGAGTTCAACAAGATAGCAGGCACGGAGTACTGTAAGACGATGGTAAAGTTCTTTGGTACACTGAAAGAACTAGCAGACGGTGATGCAAAGCTAAACTGGAAAGAGAGCATTGCGTACTTTGAAAATCTAATGAGTAAATCAGATGGATGGAAAAGAGTATATCGTAGGGGTAATAGAATAGACACACCAATAAGCGGTAAGCACTGTCTTAACTCAAATAACCGTCTATGGCGAAAGTATATAACAGGTGAAAAATGATAGAAGAAATAGGTGCAGCCATTCTTGTACTAACACTAGCAATGGCATACTTTGCTATTGCATTCTACCTTTTTTGTAGAAAAATGGAGAAATAAAAATGAGATGTAAAAAGTGTACACTGACAGACGACATAGATGATGTTACACTAGATGATGATGGCATATGTAACTTCTGTAAAATATACGAAAACCTATGCAAGCAGTATCCAGGTGGTATGGAAGGATACGATGAACTTGTCAAAATGGGAGAAAAAATAAGAAAAAAACAACGAAAGAGTAACTACGATGTTGTCATAGGATACAGTGGTGGATGTGATTCTACGTACCTAATACACATGGCAAGCCTACTTGGACTACGAATACTAGCGGTCCACTATGATAACGGATGGAACGGTAAGATCGCAGAAGATAACATGAAAAAACTACACGAGCACATACCATTTGATGCAGTACACTGGAAATTTAATAAGAACCTTGTAAATGATATTAACAGAGCATTCTTATCCTCTGGTTCTCAAGACTGTGACATATCATACGACATGGCTGCAACAGCAGCAGTGTATGAGGTTGCCAATAAGTATAATGTGAAGTACATACTGAACGGTCACAACTTTAGAACAGAGGGTATATGTCCTCTATCATGGTGCTACATGGATGCAAGGTACATTAAAGATGTACATGAAAAATACGGTAGGATACCAAACGCAACAAAGAATATGCCTAACCTATGGTTACGTAAGTGGCTGTACTGGATTGTAATAAAAAGAATCAAGCACATTAGACCACTGTACCATGTTGACATTAAAAAAGAGACTATGATAAAGGTACTTAGTGATCTCTATGATTTTAAGTGGTACGGTGGACATCACCTAGACAATGAGTACACAGCGTTCCTTGGTAATGTAATGTTTCCACGTAAGTTTGAAACTGATCGAAGAAAAATTGAGTACGCTGCACTTGTACGTTCAGGTAACATGACAAGACAGAATGCAATAGCTGAACTAGAAAAAGAAGTACCAATCAATAAGAAACTGGTAAATAGAGTTGAAAATGAGTTACGAATCAATGTTAGCTCATTGATAACAGGTCACATAAAAACACACTATGATTTTAAGACATACCATAGATTTTTTAAAACATTCAGGTGGTTCTTTTGGATACTCAGTGCTTTTAAGCTAGTACCCTGGACTTTTTACAAAAAATACTGTAAATAGACCTAATCACTTAGAACGAACAGAAACACATCAAAGAAGCACATCAAGTATAACTGGATAGTTATCACCTGGGAGATAGGCATGTGCTTCCTTGATGCTTTAAATTGAACCTATTTTTCATTATTTGCTTAAAAACTGAATTAGCCTGCGATATAGGTCAATTATGCTGATTGTTATCAATCCAGAACATAATCCTAGTATTATGCTGATTGTTATCAATCCAGAACAGAATACTAGTGCGATAATACAACCAGCACACATTATTTCAACTCCTCGTTAGTAATCACCCTCAGTATGAAATTAACAGCACTCAATACTATGATTTGAGATTCAGGTGTTACAATGAATCCAAACTCACACTGAGCAATGATCGCACCGATAGCTATAACATTTATCCATAGTGTTTTTGACTTTATAAATTTTTTCATATCCTTTTGTCTCCCTTAAATTACAACTAATCTAATTACTATACCACAGAATAAGGCTAGCAAAACTTTAGTTGTTACTTCTAGCTTATCAATTCTACCGTTCTGTCTAATCATTGAGTTAACTAACCATAGGTTGAAGTCCTTGTTTGGTATACGTAATGAGGAGTTCCCATTACGTTCCTTAAATTCTTTTGCCAGCTTTGTTATTTCTTTAACTGCATCATCAATACTAAGCTTTCTTTTTGACATCGAGTATCTCCTTTGCTTTTGCTTTTTGTAGTTTTTTAAGTTCGGCATTAAATGCTTCTTGAATTTTAGCTCTAAGCAATCCAAGTACTAATCCACTTTGGATTGAGCACATTGCTTTGTTGTATAGTTCTTCATCTAAAGCCTTTACTTCTTCTGGTTTTATTTCTATTGTTACCATTCTTCTATCTCCTTATGTTTTCTTTTTAAATGCTTTTGTTGTACTACCATCAAGACGTATACGAATTGCACTTGCATCACCATCATCGGTGGCAACAAGCTTTACTCCTATAACATCAGTACCATCAAATACTTTTACTGGTGAGGTATTATCCTTTACGAGTTCTATGTCAGCAGTACCATCCCATACTTTTATACCAGCACTAACATCTACATCGGTACTCTGTGATTCTTCTGCACCCCATGTTAAAAAATTACCAGGATCAGACATTGAATTATATGATGTAGTTATCCAATTTGCACCAACATCAGCACCAATCAATTGAACCTCATCCATTATGCCTTCCCACGTTTGACCACCAATTGAATCACAACCAACGAAATTTCTATCAGTTGCACCTAATGAAAATGCAACATTATCAAGTTCATTTGCGGTTACTGCTGCATCGTCATCTTTATGAAGATATACTTTATCGTTTCTAACACTTCTAAATGCAAACAAGTGATAATTGCCATCCAACTCATCGTTACCTGTTCCTGGATATATTGTATTTGCTGATCTACGTACATACGCATTCAATTCATCTGGCGGATGTGATATAGGAAAGATTATCGTTGAAGCATAAGTATTCGCTTGTTTGAATATTTTTTTGCTTTCGGAAACACTTTTTGGTGTATCAACATAGGAAATAACTGTGATGTCATCTTCTGTGGTGAACCATCCAGAACCAGATGCACGTGAAAAACAATCATCAGTACCATTTAAATCAGCACCACGACCTAACTCACTATTTGCATAGCTTATTCCATTGTTTTCTGTTAAAGTTTTAGCGTTACTTGTACTATCCGTATTATCAACGAAGTGATAAACAGATATGTAATCTGCATTCCAAGTGTCGGTAGATGAGGGATCGGCAACAACACCTACTTTTCCATAATAAGCATAAATATATGTTGATGGGGGTGTACTACTTATTGATGGTATCTTAACCCAAAAACATAATTTACCATTTGTATTTGTATATAATTCAATCTCATGTTTGAGTAATGTATCTTCGGCAGAATTATAAAAAACTATATCGTAACCACTAGCAGATTTAACATGTCCACCATTCGCCTCATCGGCTAGATTTGCATCAGTCACACCCACAAAAACTGGGAAATCAACTTCATCTCCATCAACTTTTGCGTTTTCAAGGGTTATTTTCTTTTTATAACCGTAATTAACATCAGCCCAGATGTCTTTCACCCTTCCACTACTGGTTCTATGATAACTTCTTTAGGTTCTAATGCCTTACTGTTAACTCCACCACTATGTAAGAAAAATTCACCAGTTAATGTATTGATATATACACCTTTACCAGAAAACGTGGCTTCACCATCATCATTTTTATGGAAGATATTTAATCTAAAAAACTTCCACCCCAATGGCTTATCATCAGATATACTATCATCAAATTGTACATCTATTACAAATTCCTTTGACTTTATTTCTTCTAATATTTTTATTTTTGCTTCACTTATTTTACTCATTTTACATCATCTCCATCATATATATTTGTTTTATTATGTATATTAAATTTTCTCTATGGAATTTACCTTGAAAATGTCTATGTAAATCCCTTGGTAACGCAACAACGTCATCGTTATTAACATGATGCCAATCTATTAATTCTGATTTATCGAATGGGTTATCGAACAATGATATAAATCCCAAATTACGTTTTCGTTTTGCCATCATTTTACTAACTGTCATTTTACCCTTATCTGTTTTTTTATATGCCGAACATTTAATTTTGCATTTCTCTTTATTCTTTTGATAATATTTAGCATTTGATTCTGATTTATGTTTTGATGTCCACTCTTTAATTTTCTTTTGCCCTTTTTTCGAATGGGCATATTTCAAATATGCTTTTTTATGTACAACCTTTCCTTTTTCGGATTGATTATATCCTTTTTGCTGTTTCAAAATTGCCATTCTATTTTTTAAATACCTTTCATTCCTATATTTTGTATAATATCCTGGATGAGAATGATACCATTGTTTTTGATATTCAGCATGATTCATGTTATCATTATACTAGGTCTGCACGAAACCAGATTCTCCCTTGATCTGTGGGGCTAGAGGGGTCATCTGTTCTATTTTCTAGTACAAAGTTATCTGCTTCAAGACAGTGGAAGTCCATATGATGATCGCCAGCAGAACTATCTATTTCAAATAGTATTTCATCCGAGCACGTTGCAACCTCAAATACTGATGTCGCTTTGATCTCAAACTTAATTCCAACATCTCCAAACAATGATATTGAAGAGCAATCATCGCTGCTATTTGCAAGTATAATAAGATCATCACCAGCATCATCGCTACCGTACATGTACGATGTTGGCGATGTATGGTCAAACAAGAATGTTTGTTCACCTTGTTCTTTGAAGTATATGTAGTTTGTTGTATCGAGTTCAATGTAGTCATCACCTTCCAGTTGTATAAAAGGATAGGTATCAGTGCTGTTTGCAAGTAACTTAAGTACATCACCAGTATCATCGCTACCTGATATTGTTGACGTATCACCAGCATTTAAAAACTTAAATGATAGTTCAGCAGAGCTATAGAACTCTATATCAGCAGAAGTATGCAGACGTATGTCATCAGTACCATCCAGTTGAATATAAGGATACGCATCGGTGCTGTTTGCGAATAAAACTAGATCATCACCAGTATCAGCACCACCGTACATTTGAGATAGCACGCCATCTCTTGAAAACTTAAATGCCTGTCCAGTATCAACACATGTTCCTTCAGTGTCATATATTGTAAAATCTGTAACTGCACTATGCTTGATGTACTCAACCATCAAATCCCACTCACCATCTGCAAGACAGTCGAGTGCATTTGGTGATTCACACCAGCTAATATTAGCCATTTTAATTATCTCCTAAATATATTTGTTTTACTATTTCCATAGTTTTTTCTCTATGAAATTTACCCATATATTGATGATGTAAATCTTTAGGTAATGCAATTACATATGCATCATTAATGTGATGATACTCTACAATTTCGGATGTAGCAAATGGGTTTGGAAACATGAGTATCCAACCAAAATTTCGATTCCTTTTTGCTTTTGCTATTTTCCACTTTTTTGTCTGTCGATACATATCACGCCTTCTTTTTTGAGATGCTCTTCCCTTTTTAGATTGTGTATATCGTATTGTTCTTATTTTACCTTTTTCCGATTGGTCATATCGTCTTAATGTTATTTTTCCCTTTTTAGATTGTTGATAAGTTTTTGATTCTTGCAATATTTTATTTGTATTTTTTAAATAATATTGTTTGTGATAATTCTTTATATCTACCATTTTAATCTCTCACTTTTTCTAATACTAAATTGTATCCATAGTAATCTGGACTTCGCATGCTGTGTGTACTAAACTGCTTTATTATATACACACCATTGGCACACTTTCCGTAGCAACTAATTATAACCTTATCGTGATTTTCAATCCACTCGTGTATCGTTTTAAATACACTTGGTGCAGTTACAAAATCAATTCCTGTATCAGCTTCGAAGCACAGTGGAAAACATACTGGAAAACATAATACAGCACCACCGCCAATAGCACATATTGGCATCATAACACCACTAAATGTATACGGCTGACTATTTAAACCAGAATCTCTAGTTTTAACTGTTGTTTTCCATAGATTAAATATATCTATGTTCTTTGATAGACCACCCTTTATACTTTTAGGAAAGTAAATTTGCACTGATTCATTCCATGTAACACGTACTTCTACCCTAAAACATGCCAACAGTTGTGGGTCGCCACTTGGTGTTCTAACACCCCAAGTATCCATATCCATAGCAACAACATCAGCCCATGTCCAAGTAACGGGTGCATTTGTATCGGTTGTTATATTATACCAATCGGACCAGCCTGCAACAGCCGTTCCAACTGGTGTAGTATTTGGTTGCCACGATTGAGTATCACCTTGACCTGCAACATATACAGGTCTTAGATATTGAAGTAGTGGACCAGCAAGACCACTTAGTGAACCAGTTGTGCTATACGCTCTGAACTCTACCTTAGTTATTGTCTTATCTACTTGCACTGTTGCTGTATTTTCATTTAACCACTGTATTGTATCATCAATATATGTTATAGCAGGTAATATTAAAAAACCATCTACCATGTTTTCAGGGTTATCTTCCCATCCATCTCTAAGACCATCCATAGCATACGAATCGAAGTAAAATATCTCAGATCGTTCAACATTGAATGTACAAAGTTCGCAGTTTCCACACTCACTTTCACTCATACTTTTCTAACTCCAACATCCACTCAATATGCTCTGGACATTCGTTTATTATTTTCCATCCAAAGCTGATGATTCTCCAATCGCCATCCCAATTTATATTATTTAAACCACCGATAGTGATTGGTAGATCATCTAATCCTAAATCTTGTACACACATAATCTTCTCACACGCACCATCATACCACTCTCTACCAGTTAGAACTAATCCCCATTTACTTCGTGATAAACCGAATACTATACGTTCACCATTCCATAGGTTCAGCATCTTTACATTCTGTGAGTGGTCATCTGATACTTCTTCTGGTGCTGTAAGTGTACAATCTGTGACAGATGGCACGGTGTAGTATACAACCGCATATACTTGAGTTACAGGATGTATAGAGCCAGTTGTATATATCTGAACTCCACACTGCAAAGCATCTATTTCATCCCAGGTCCAAGCTTCACTCGTATATGGGTTCACATGAAAGTACGATGGCACTGTTGTCCACGTATTTTTTGGCTCGCTTATTTTTTCACCAACGTACTCTGTTCCGTGTGTTTTTATTATCGCATTAGACCAAAAGCCTGTTACATTTATTGGGTTTACAACTGCATAGCAGTTAACTTGAACTATAGTACCTGTTTCTGTTGTATGATCTTCTAGTTCGTAAAGATCAGTGTCAACGCCAACGCCAGCACTAGCATAGTTGATTGTTGTATATCCATCTGGTATTACTTCATCAACGCACTGAAAGTTCTGTCCACATTCAGTTGTTAACTCTATAGTATCACCATTTGCATTGGGTCGTATCGTCAGTGAGTGCAGTTGATTTGCTGTTTGTGTAAGTGTTATTTCGTTTACCATTTTTATAGCCTAAATGGAATTTTTATCCAAACATCATGCCACTCTGAATCGTTAGCGTGCATTAGTATACCGTGGTCATTATCAAATCTAACCTCTATTTTGATGTATACTCTATCTTCAACAAGAAGTTCGTATATATCATCCCATGCCTCAATTTTGTAGTTATATGTTATTTCATCACCGACATCGTGTATTGCATCCCAGGTAAGAGCATGAGCTACAGCTATCCATCCTGTTGTAACGAAATCTTCTGCACCCTTATAGGTTTCGTTTGTTTTTGATACTGTTATACGATAGTCACTAACTGTTGAATCATCCCCATTGCATGCACATGTAATTTCACCCTCAATTACACCTTCGATATAGTATTGTTTTTTAATGTGATGTGGAAATAAGAAGTCAATCCTTATAGAGCCATTGACATCTGCTTCGGTATACTCAGTTGTTAAACAAGCATCACTAATATAATCACTAACAAGTTGTTCTGTGTGATCTGTAAATATACCGAATGTTATGTTCCAATCTGGATACACTATACCGTAGAACTTAATAAAATCTCGTTGATCTTCTAAGCCCATTATAAATTCCTTCCTGTTTTATCTATTCTAAATATAACTATCTTATCTGGTGATGCGTTGATATCAATACCAACGACAACATCACCTATGTTTAGTGTTATATATGCATCAGCTACTAGGCTAGTATAATCAACTGTATATCTCATTCGAACAGTCTCCCTTGTGTTTGTTTTATTAATACCCAAGTATTCCCAAGTGAATCAACACCAACTATAATATCATCTTTAGTTATATCTATTGCATCGGTATCGGTATATGATTTCATTTGGTATGTTGCGGTTGTAGCTTGTGTTTGCCTCATTTTTAACCTGTCCTAAATTTATATTGTGTTCTACCATTATTTAGTAAACCATTACCTTCAGCTATTGATAATAGTGCTGCTAGTTTTTCAACACTGTTCATCTCAGCGATCTCTTTTACTTCTATTGTAACATTATCTATTTTAACTCCACCATCTGATCTTGAGTTCGATACGTCTCTTTGTCTATTCATACCCACCATAGGTGATACTGCTTTTTGTCCTATAAAAGGAAGAGAAAGACTAGATGGAAGGTTTTGAAATTGGCTCATAAAATTACCAACTGGTAGTGTTAAAGGTTTTTTAGCAGTATCTTCATCTTTTAAGTATGTTCCTACTTTACCAGCAGCAGTATCCCGTAACCCTTGAATTTTTGTTGATAGCTCATCAACATCCAAACCGTAATCCTTTAACATGGATAAAAACAATGGCTCATCCATTATTTTATTAAGTGTTTCTATTAGCTCATCAGAATTAGTGATTATTTTAGCGTTTGTAGTTTCCCACCAATCGTATCTTGTTTGTAGCTTTTCCCCTTCTCGACTAATCATCGTTTCTAAGTCTATTATTTGTTGATTGTATGTGTAATTTAACTCGTACTGCTTTTCTTTGATCTTTGCAAGATAATCATCAATAAGTTCTTGACTATCCTGATTTGTAGTGACATCAGCTTCTAGTGTTTGTTTTTGTGATCTCATGTTTTCAAGACGTGCTTTTGCTTGTAAAATTTGTATTTTTTTAATCTGCTTTTCTTCCATTCGTGTAAGTCCACGCCTACGCATCATACCCTTTAATTGTAATTCTAATAATTGTATTTGATAAACCCTCATTGCTGCGGTCATTCGCTGTGTAGCTTTACGATTTTCATCCTGTGCTTTTTTATATGTACGAACCGCATTAACCGCTGCTTGTATGTTAGCTGGAATTTCCTTATATGCATAACCTGCAACCTCTAATCCCATTGATACATCGTGTGTAGCATCAGCATACTCTCTTTGTGCATGTAGTGACATGTACTGATATGCTAAGTTACCTTGTATTGTAGTACCTAGCTTACTTAGCTCTTCACGTTGCTCTTGTGTTAGGGTTGTTAAATCACTGACACTAACAGATGCTTCTTTCATTGAACCAGATGCATCCTGAAAACCATACACAAATGTTTTTAGTAAATCATCCTCAAGTGAAACAATAGCAAGCTCTACATTGTTGAGTGTTAGTTCCAGATCACCTAGTGTATTTATTTCAGTGGAAATTCCACCAACTACATCATTAAATGGATCCTGAAAATCTTCTTGTGATAAAAGTAAATCAGCAATATCTTCATTCAAATCAGAAACAGGTGTTGACGAAACTTTTTTAGCACCTGTTATTTTATCTACTATTGCATCGAATGAGGCTCGTATTCTGTGTATTGGAGACCATTGCCTAGCAAGATTTGGTATAAAATCAGGTTCTAACGTATCTCTTTCTGTCTCTTTGCTTTTAATTTCATCTAAAATCTTAAGATACGATGTTGCATTATGTATATCATCATCTTTTATAAACTTATAGTCCTCACCAGCACTAGATTTATATTCACCACGATTAAAAATACTAGCTATAGCAAGAACACCCTTCTGGATGTTAATCGCAAATTCATCCCAATCTTCACCAACATCTCTCTTTACCTGTTCCCATTGTTGAGTTAATTGATTGGAAACGAACTGACTTGTGTTCATTATTTCTTCCAAAGCATCTGACGTTGCATTTCCCATGTTAGCAAGCTCTACTAAATCATTCCTAAAACCCTCAAGTCCGATATCACCAGCTAAAACCATAGCAACTCGAAGTGAACGCATGTTTGGTATTAGCTCACCGAGTATACTACTACCGAACTCCTTTGTTGCTTCATTTAGTTTTTCAAACCATCCGTGTAATCCCATTACACGCAACGCTAGACCATTCATTTCGATTCCATATTTCTCTGCTGCGTTTGTAGCTTTAGTAGATGGATTTACAATACCCTGAATAGCAAGTGCTAAACCTCTTGCTGTCATATCAAGATGCAAACCGTGTCTTGTCGCAGTTGAAAGTGCAGCCATCAGTTCATCAAAGGCAATTCCAGCTTGTGCAGCAATTGGTACAACATAACCTAACGCTTGCTCTAAATCCTGAAATTGGAACTTACCACGTACAACCGATTGAAATAACGTATTAGAAACTTGGGTTGCTTGTTCAACCTGCATACCATATGTATTTAAAACTGTTGTAAAAATATCAACGGATGTTCTAATATCAGATATACCAGCAATGCTAGCCTGTGTTGCCGTTGTTAAAAGATTAATGGCATCCTCTGCATCAAACGCAGCAGATAAGATGTCGTACATACCCTTAGACATATCACTTGTTGCCTGTCCGTATGCAATTGATAGATTCTCTATTCCAGATTGTAATCTTCCCATTAATGGTATCTGGTCAGAACCGAGTATAGTACTAATTTCTGCAAGTCTAAGTTCAAATTCACGATATGCTGCAACAGATTCTTTTATAAAATCTATAAGTTTTTGTTGAGCACCCATGACTTGATTAAGAATCATGTTATACCCAACGAAACGTAAGGCAAGTCCACCCATACCAGAAGTTAAACCTTTCGCCTTTGTGGCTAACCCTTGCATGCCACTAGACATTCTTTTTGTATTCTTAGTGGCAGATTTTGTTGATTCACTGTATCCTATTAGCTTCTTATCACTTTTACCTATAGTGTTTTGCCACTTTTCCGTTCTAGTTGTTACTCTACCTAGTACTGAATCAAAACTCTTATGCTTTGCAGTAAGCGTTTGAACATTTGTTTTGTAGTTATAGTTAATATTTTTTGTAACGTCATCAGCCATGATGTATTCCTTCTTTTTCACGCTGCTTAATTCGTGCTTCCTTCATAACCTGCTGTGATTTTGATATCTTTTTAGTTTTTCCAGGTCGTGATGGTTGTTGTGCTAAACGTGAAGTATTTATACCGTCAGTTATTTCTAAGAATGTCCAGTAAACCATAGAATCAAGATACTCTATGGTGTGACCGTTAATAAAAAATTCACCTTGCCACGAGATCAACGCAGCAAGCTGTTCACTTGGAAACTGTCTTACTTTTTGGAACTCTTTTGGGTCTTTTGACCCTTCCGAAAATCCTCTTTAGCTATTATACCGCACTTACCTTGATAGTATACTGCTGCAAAAATAGCAACTAAATCATCAGGGTGCATTGTAGCTAAATCATCTTCGGTAACATTAGGGTCTACCTCATTAAGTCCACGTAAGATGAGAATGTTCCTGTACTTTTCGTCTAGTTTTTTCTCATCCTTTATTTTATCTTCAATTTGCTTAACTTCACGAAGAACATCCTTGTGTTTTTCCACAGTCCAATTGGATAGTGTAAATTTTTTTCCGTTATTTACAAAAGGTAGTTCATACTCTGTTTTTTCTTTTTTCATTTTTCTATCTCCTTATATACTAAACTTACTTAAACTAAAAATTAAAGAAAAGAGAGGTTAATCTCTTTACTCAGGTGTTGCAGATATAAATCCAGCAGCACATGTGTCTGGATGACAGGTCCAAGGTGCAGATTCCATCATATCATCACCTGATATGTTCACATCTATCTCGGATGTTTTCCACTTGCATCCTGTAAATGTAAGTCGTGGACAACCAGCACCGCCAAGGTCTATAACTAGATCGAACTCGGTTTGATTGACAACTTCAGCCAAATGCACTCCACCACCCTCATCAAGTGATATGTCACAAGTACCTGAAATACCAAGTGTTCCTTCTATCGCATACTGTTTAGTAAGCGAATCGTGGTCCCACTTATCTTTTAATCCATGATCTACTGTTACATCAAAGCTGTCGAGTATGTGTGCAACATCATTGGCATCCTTTTGTATTGAACCACCAACATTAAATCCTAGGTAAGCACCAACGAGATCAGCAGGTGCATCACCAACACCAGACGAATCAGCAGTAGCAGGGAATAAAGCATCACCATCAGTTATAACAGTTTTTGCAGAAAAATCAGCAGTAATTGTGTAGTACTGATTGAATGCAGCACTTATTCTAACGGTCTTTGGTTTACAACCGCAAATAAGAAAACAAGTTTTATCACCAGCAGCAGCGACACAGGTGTTAGTTGATAGACTAAAACCTAGTGGTTGTAGTTTGCAGTTTGCATCTCTATCAACAATGTGCTCTATAAAGTCGATACTATCACACTGAGGATGAAATTCGAGATGGAATGTGTAGTCATTTGCAAGTTCATGTAAATCACATGCACATGCCGAAGAGATACCACGTATTTCTTCGTGCTTGTCAGCAATACCAACTTTTGCATCTAATATCTTACATGATATAGCATAGGTCGTATCACCGTCTGTTGGACAGGTATCGTAATCATCTTGTACGAAGTACCATAAGTCGCCCTGGAAGGGCATTCCTAATTCAGCCATTATTTTTCTTCTCCTTTAATCTTTTTTTATTCTAATTTTAACAGGCATCATTGTAGTTTGCCTGTAGTTCCATTATCCAGTGAAGTATTGCATCTTCACAGTTATGCTCAATGTGTATCCTACCTTGATTGTGCACGTTCATAAAGTCAACACCAGTTGTAGTGCACTGGTATGTTCTCGTTTGATGTACTATTACGTCAGCCACTTTTTTTCCAAATGACGTAACATCGTTATTGTCATCGTTAGTAAACTTTATATCGAATGCTACTAAGCATGTGTGTTTCCTTACTGTTGCCTTAATATTATGAGGTTCTGCTGGTATTGATAGTAAACTAATTTCTATATACGGATATGGTGGACACTCAACAGCAACTTCCTCTTCAACGAACATTGGGACATGCAACGGATTTCCGTTTTTATCGACTACCGATATACACTCTTCTACTTTCCCATGCACAAAGAAATCTGCACTTTTTATTGAAGTGCGTATTGCTTTTCTAGGATCAAATGCCGTGTATGCCATCAGTCTACCCCACTGAATGAGGGTTTTATGATAGAATCAAGTATAACTTGATATCTTTCCCATAGCATTTTAGTAAACGAAACTTTAGAATGCTCGTTACAACCAGGCACACTCTTTGATACTAAGTTAAATCTAACCGCTAACTCGTATGCAGCAAGATAAGCAACTGCTTTTTTGAACTTAGGCATTGTAAATGTTTTCCACGTTGAATGGTATGTTACAAATATACCCTTGTTTGTTGATGGAATTGCCGTAACACAATCTGATTGATATACCTTTATTTCACCACAGTCAGCGTGCTCTACCTTAACAGCACCAGCTTGACACTCACCATCGCTGTCTTTCCAGATCACACATACATCATTTTGACAATCCTCACTGGTATCATCGCATTCGCAGCCGTGAATATTATCATCGTTATTGAAATCAGCAATTGGGAAGTTGTTTAGTTTCCATATTGTACATGTAGTTGGTGAACTTGTACCGCATATGCAATCGCACTCAATATTACCACAGCATGAGCATATACCATCAGCACAACAGCATAGCTTTTCTCTGTACTGAAGTTCCAGTGCTCTATCACGTACTTCAACATACGCATACCATGCCATTTCAGCAAGCTCGTGATCGTCAATTGTCTTTGAATCGCTACCTAGTAATCTTCGTATGTGCTTTGTCATATCCCAAGGAAGCACGAAGAAATTATCATGCACTCTTGTAATACAATCACTTGGTGATGTAACCTCGATCTCAACATCATACTCTCCGTACAGTGCATCATCTGCTAGTTCATAGCAGTATGCATATGTACCGTCTAATGTTTCGGAGTGTGTCATATCCTGTTCAGTTATTAAATCTGTACCACATGGATTGCTTATGGTTATCTTTAGTGTTGCATCAGTGATAACAGAAATGCCACCTTCACACTGACTATTTCTTAAGCTAACACAAGCGTAATATGAATCATCACGAAGATATATTCCACCTTCAACACCCTCACAGATGTTTGCTATTAAATATTTCTTCATTTCTTAACCCTATACCTATTATATACCACTAGACACGCTTTGAATACCTTAAACTCATCCATCATTTCTTTGTATGACTTTACTACAAACTTCTTTTTACCATCACGAATATGAAGTATTCCGCAAGAATCTACTCTCTCACCTGTCAGTGCTTCTAGTGCAACGATATATGCAGCTAGCTGTAACCAGTAGTCATCGTAGATTGCTTTGGATGTTTTCCAATCCAAGATCATTAGCTTACCATCGACATATCCAACGAAATCGACAGTACCAGCGTATCTATAGTCTTTTGAAAGGTCCAGCCATAGATGTTGTTCAAGTAGCTTAGGTTTTACATCATGGTCAGTTGTAAAATCATCAAATAGCTTCATCGTAACATTTGTTTCTTCATCGTAGTTTGAAAGGTCTATAGCTTTACCATCTAGTGTGAGTTCTATTAGCTTATGAATACTTGTACCGAAATCACCACGAGTTTTCATAATATCATTTGCTTTCTTTTTACCAACAGCAATTTGCCAGTTAACTAACCCTGGATTGCTAATGATACTCTTTACTCTTGTTACTCTTGGATATTTCGTACCATTTATTAGATAGTAATTACTTTCACATAAGAACTCTACTGGTTCTACAATTTTAAATGACATAAGCCGACACTCCGAATCGAACAGAGTAAATACCGTATATATCAGCATTAAAGAATATAGAGGGAGATTAACTCCCTATTTCATGTTTAGGTTGGGTTTATGATGTGACCGATAGCGTTTAAGTCAAGAGCCGAAACTGCGAAGTAACTTCTCATAACGTATTTCATGCTGTCACATTCAATTGGGTCCTCATCTATTTTGAGGGATGGTTTTTTACCGTATGCTTCACCAACTGCTCGTGTTGGGTCAAGTAAAATTCCAACTACTGCTTCACTCAAATCAGTACAAGCGGTTGCACCACAATACTCGATAACCTCAATACTACCAACTTTTGCTAGTACATTGCCTTCCATTACGATGTTGTTTACCCAAGGTGGGGGGTTCACTCCTTCTTTGTACTTTAAATACAAAGCAACAGTAGGATGTAAAATTAACTTAAATCCTTTCTTACCGTATCCAGCAGCACGCATAGTTGCCTCTAACTGTATAATTTCTCTATACAGATTTGCAGCAAATCTGCAGCATGTACCATCAGTAGGTTCAGCTGGTTCACATGCAGCATCACTAGCTAGTTGTTCAGATTGTCCAGGTGTAGCACCACTAAGTGCTGTATATATCGCAGCATCAATACCAGCAATAAAAGCATCAGCCATAGTTTGAATCATAGATTCTTTGAGTATAGGTCCAACGCTGAATAAATCCAGGTTACATGCTACTTTGTATATATCGAATCTTTGCAAGGTAAGCGTATGTGTATCAAACGTGTTACCAACACACGATGCACACTCACAAGGACCAAGAGCATTACCTATACCAGCATCAGCAGATATAGTTCTGATCTGTACAGCAAGTCCATCGCCTGCTTTGATATCACAGGCTCTCATAGTTACAACACCAGAAAGTTGCCTACCGCACTGTGCAGCATACCAGATTGAGTTACACCATACATCAGCAGGTGTCCATGCAGAAACATCATCTCCACAACCACTATCAGACTCAGTGAACGCATACTCACTTGCACCAGCACCATGTAAAAAATCAGTACTTGCATACTCTGTTCTACTGTAGTCGTTTCTCTTCAAGAATGCTTCCATCCAATCTACTTCTTTCTGAGTTTTTGCATTGGTGTACGCTGAACCACCCTTACCATCTGCACCCTGATTGTCAATAGCAGGGTCTACCATTGGAAGGTCGCCAGCAGAAATATCTATTTCTGTTGCTTTTGGTTTTAACGCTTCGACTACTTCTTGAATCTCAGCTATGCGTTGAACCTTTGCAGCTTCTGCATCTGTTACCATTTTTTCGTCAGCAGCGACCTTATCAAGTCGTTCTTCTTCTGCTTTCATGGCATTTGTTTTCCTTAGAAGTGTAGCTCTATACTCAGCCTCAACTTCTTCTGTTGACTGTTCTTTAGTCATTTTTCTCTTCTCCATTCAAATCTTTTATTCGTTTTTCCATATATGCTCTTTTTTTGGCATCCATCAAGGATTGCAATTGTTTTTCATCCTCATCTTCTTCATTTGAATTATACTTTTCATCCTCATACGTATTGGCTAAACCACAACCATCCCGATCACTGCAAGCACCAGTAAATACAGTAGATACAGCAACAGGGTTTAGTTCAGCCATACAAGGAACTAAATCAGCAGCAGCATAACCATGCTGTCCATAGTGACTACCCTTTGGTAACTTACGTGCTTCGATATACTCAATTTTACCAGTTGCAAACATACTTACATTGGGTGTTCTACCCATTTTAGCACATATATCAACATAGCTTTTCCATTCAGCATACCGCACAGCAGTTTCGCTAATGTGCGTGGTTGCTCTAATTTCACCACTTTCATTATCAAAGTGTAGATTATCTTGATATCCAACAACATACGAAATATCTGCTGGTACTCTTGTAAACACTCCAGCCTGATAACCAGTACCCATATGATTCATATCATGTGGTGTGTTGTTGAATCCCTTATTGGCATCCTTTAGTACCTTATTTGATACGTATACCCCGTTCATAAATCTGTTACCTATGGCAACAACCATATTGTATCCTTTCTCACTTGATGCCATAAACTTACCATCAGCATCAAAAGCAAAGTCAACAGATGGACAGTCGAACTTGAATGGGTATAGCTTACCTTCCTCATATTCTATAGTATCAATCCTTTTCTTATTTTTCAGCATTTTTCTTGCCACCATTTATAATTCTTTGAATGTGCTTTTGCCTAGCCCTTGGAACACAGTACTTTTCTGGTAGTGATTTATCGTAATCAGCTAGAACTCCTTTTTCTTTAAGTTTTTCTGTGTGTACCTTGGCATCTACATACAACTTCAAGTAACATTTGTTGAGAGGTACATAGTATGGCTCTACCATTTTTTTAGTTAACTTATTTGCAAGTTGATATGTTCCCCAAAAGAACACATCACGATAAGCGGTATCGTGCATCACTATGTACAGTAATAAACGTGAGAATAGTATATACCTATCCACTTCATTTTCTGTGCAGCTTTCATTGATTGCTTTAGTAATGACATCATTAAACTTTGCTACTACTGGATTACTAAACTTTGCCAGGTTCATATTTGTAACGAAGTTCTCTGTTAGTTTCTTATCGTATATCTTGTTGTATGTATACTTTAATATTAAATCAGCAAGATATATGTCTACCTTACTAAATACCCAATCAGTATATTTAAATGATAGTTCACTATCGTTAAACATCTCATCGTGCATGGCTAGAATAATATTTCTATACTTAGGATGATGAATTGTACACCATAGTACAAATTCACCAACTTCCGAAATAACGCTTTTTTGCCACGCCATCCTATCTGGAATACTATCGTGTATCTTTTTAATTGTGATTGCAGTCTTGCGTATGAAAGGCTGATTGCTATTTATGAGTTCATCATGGATAGCTGTAGTTGATGCCCTTTTACCAAGCTTTGTTCGAGCAAGAGAAATACCTAGCTTAAGTAGTTTTTTCTCTCTGTTCGATGAGAGTATGTCCATTGTAACTACTTCGCCTTTTTTGATTCTTTTTTGAAGTCCTCAAAGCTCTTCTCGAATATGATCTTTTCTTTTCCAGCATTAGCACCTAATCGGTGTGCTGCAATATTGGACCGTTTTGTATCGCCTATGATCTCATTAAGTCGATCTCTAAAGTTTATTAAACTGTCAACGTACTCTTCGTATCTATGTCCTATTTGACCCTTTGCTATATCAACGGCATTCTGCACTACTACTACTTGCTCATCAACTTTTTTAGCAGCTTTTTTTGTATCTGGAAACTGTGCAAACACACCAGGCAATATTTGTTGCATTAGTGGACCTTTAATGTCTCCCTTTTTAAGTTTTTCAGATGTAAGCTTTATCTGCAATATACCCATTTCTTTATCCTTAATATCCTTGAGTATAGCTGCACGGTTATTGCTCAGTGTAGTAAGAGCCTTAAATTGGTCAGCTTCAGTTTGAAATAATGATCTAACTGGATACAGTTCTTCCAGTGACTTTGGTATTGGTTCTTTAACTTTTTTAACTGCTTTTTTACCTTTTTTATGTGCCATTTTTCCTATCTCCCGATTATATTATACTAATCTTGTTTTTGTAGTTTTCCAATTACCTTTGCTAGTTCAAGTAATTGAGCAAATGTAAGTTTATCTTCATTACCATAATCGTCTTTCAAATAAAATACATCTGTTGGTTTATATTTTTCGCCTTTTATTACTGGTAGTGTCAACTTAGGGCAGTTGGGTCTACCACAACATAACGATATTACATTTTTCATTTTTCTATCTCCTTACTTGTTAAATACGTTTTTATTTAAGTACCAAGGGAATATCTTATTCATTTCCCAAACGCTTGATCTCATAAACGGATGATAACCTGACTTCATATACTTTGGTTGTTCAATCGTTCCAATGTCAAATCCACTGAACCCATACTCCATATAGTATGCGTATGGAACAGCGACATATATTTTGTACTGACCATTACCTTGTTTTATCCAGTATATGTTATCACGTAGTCTACCAGTATCAACAGGTGCTCTCCTCAACATAAGAGAAACCGTATCTCTCACTATGTCAGTCATCATCTGTTCATACTTTTTATTGTTTGATATGTTTTTGTTAAATCGTACTACTTCACTTAAACCAGTAACAGTTAAAGACATCTTTAATCCACTAGATAAAATTGTTTTACTATTTCCATAATTTTTTCTCTATGAAATTTACCACCATATAAGCAATGTAAATCTCTTGGTAATGCAACGACATAAGCATCATTAATATGATGCCAATCAATTAACTCTGATTCATGTTTTTTCCTCAGCATCATCTTTCTTTTCCTTATCCTTTGGTTTATTTGTAGCTGGTCCAAGTGGCTTTTGTACTGGTTGTTTTATTACCTTATTTACATCCAGTTCTATATAGCCCTTGTTCATCTTGTGTCGTGCTTCCTTATTGTCAATAATTCCAGCATTTTTTAGTATTTGTACAGATTCGGCACGAACCTTATCAATGTCACCCTCTGCTTTTTCATCAATGTAAATCTGATTCCACATAATATCATATGTGAACTCTCTACCCCATGCTTTTAATAGCTGACTGTATAGTTTAATGAGAAGTGAAGTGTACATTAAATCTTGGTCATCTCGAACATCACGATAGTAGTCAGCATATCCAGTTTCAGCACCGCTAGACCTTCCAACTACAACACCAGTTAGCATATGTGTAGGCATTCCAATAACACCAGCAATATTCTGTAGTATAAAATCATAGAATGCTCTTGGGTCTATTGCCTCACCCTTAATTATCTCTATGGTATACCTTGAATCATTAGCGTATATGTTGTTATGCTTGGATAGTTCTTTTAGTAGTTCTTCACGTTCTTCTTTACCCATGCCGTCTTTTGTAACATTAATAATACCATGTGAAAACCACTTTAGTATTTCACCAGTAGCTATATTGATATCAGCGTATGAGTTTAGAATATCAGCAAGAATATCTATATCAGATGTTCCTAGCTTTTGAAATGGGAGTTGATTTCTTGATGCACACAGAACTCTATCTGGATGAATGTATCTTTCACCACCGCCCTTTGCTTTAAGATGATAGTGCTGAATGTTAAGTTTTTTCCAATTGTGTCTCTTGTCATCTTCATACCATGCAACTTCGTATACTGATTCAGGGTTTAGTAGGTCAAGATCGTATGGTTTAGCACCCTGTGGTGCTGGTAATGTAAGATCAGGTGAACCATGAACACCATCCTTATTGTCATTTAGGTACTTTATTAGCATAAGCCCATCACCGTATATGTGAGAACATCTATCGGCAATTCTGAGCTTACTCCATATTCTTGAGTGTCTATTGAATGCAGCAATGAGCTTTAAATCAAAGTCTGCTGCTTTAACTTGTGTAAATGGTCGTTCAATTTTAATGCCAGCCCTGAATGTATCAGAACTCTTTTTCTTTATACCCTTTATATAAATTGGTGCAGCGTGTGCTAATTTCCTACGCCTTTCAGGTGTAAAGTTCTCTGAACTGTACTTACGATTAGCTGCATCGTATTCTGAACTTTGAAATGCAGGGTCAGCTTTTGGCTCTGTCTTAGATTCTGAGTTAGATGAACGAGAGTAGTACTTCTCTTTAATGGCATCTATTTTATCAAGTAATGTCATTTTAATATCTCCTTTTAAATAACTTTGTAAGTGTTCCTTTAAATCCTATTGTATCCGTGTCTGGATTGAAGTCAGTTACCCCATACCTCAAGGCATCGCAACTGTGATCGTTTTCTTTAATTGGTTTCTCTGTACCTTCTTTATATCTATATGCTTGCAACTCACTTATTAGATTGGTACACGATTCATCAACAAGTATTAGCTTATTACGAAGTATCGACTTAACCTTTGCTATACCGTTATCAACATCGTTGTTTGCGTATCCTTTTATTTTACCGTTAGCTGAGTGTGCAATAGGTACACCCTTATTGTATACCTGTTGTATTAGATCAGCAGCCGAAGGGTCACAGTACAGCTTGCGAAACTTAACGTGCTTATTCCAAGATGCAATAAGCGGTGCAAGTTCCGATGTTGTCATCTTCTTACCGTAGTGCTCTCTCAACACTATCAGTCGTCTATCTTCTGTTACTCCGATGTCTAAGACACAGTGTGGGTCCTCTAATCCCCAATCAATACCAGCTATGTGATACGCTACGGGAGTTTTTTTGAAGTCGCCTACCATAGTGGCTGGATTGAAGTCCTTATATACCTGACCTTCAAACATACCCCAACTTCCGTTTAGGTATCTGCGAATCCAATCTGCATCCCATACTTGTTCTTTGCTTTTAATGTAATTTTTGTAATCAGGTAGTAGTATATTATCATACGTTGTAGTGTCTATATGAATATATCTATCCAACTTCATAAGGTAGAAGTACTTATATAGCCAGTGTAAATCTGAGCCTGGATTAGTTGTAAGTAGTCCAAACTTGTTCTTTAGGTTGCCCGTACCTGATATTCTCCCAATCAACTGAGTAAATATCTGTTCAGCAACATCAACAGGTTCATCAATACCGAAGAAATCAAGAGTATATCCAGATAACTTTCTTTCCATGTCACATGCTCTAAATAGTAACCTTGAACCATTAAAGAACGTGATCTCCATCTTTCCATCAGAGTGAATTGCCTTTTTTACGAGTTTAAGGTCTATACCAGCAGCATTTACTTTCTTTTGATATAGTTCTAGTTCCTCTTCAACTAAATCCATAACAACCGACTTAAGTGTTGTGTGTGTTTGTGAACCTATAAGTCCCTTAACACCTGGGTTCTCTAAGCAGGCTCTTATTGCTGCGTGTGCAAGCAATAGTGTTTTCCCTGCTCTGAACGCACCAGAGTATAGTATTGCCTCATCTGTGAGACATCTATCGAGAACGGCAATTTGCTTTGGAAGAAACTTCCTGGGCGATTCAACCTCATATACTTTCTCGAATATATCCATGATGAAAACCTTATACTTTATATCTACATTATAGTATGTCATCCGTACTATATAAAGGTTTCGGTGCTTAAACCATGACGGTAGTAAGCAGGGTCATCTTTATATAGGATGAACGACATACTCTTATATGGAGATACAATGAAAACACTTGATGAGCTAAAATTACCGAAAAAGTCAAAGGCTAAGGTAGAATTATGGTTGAAAGAGTGGATACAGCACTTCACTGACTTAGCCGATGGCAGAACAGGTAATGTATACCGTAATGACTTTGAAAAAATGGATATATTTTACTTTACTGACTGTAAGGATATTATAATAGAAGATAAAAACACTCAGGTGCTTAGACGAAAACGAATGATAATGCTGCAACTGTTGTTACGCTATATGTCTGGTGATAATGTTGACCGTAAGCTAACATGCTCACACTGTGGCTTTGATCGTGTTTATATTGGAAGTAGACCTAGTGGTGGTGGACACTACACGTTTTGCAGTAAGTGCGGTAAAACAGATGTGTGTACGTATCCTGAGTTCTATGACACCACAATGGATGAACTTAAATCAGAACTTATTAGATTGGAGTTGTTAAAGTGATAGAAATGACAATAGAAGAGTGGGGTAACGCAATTTTCACTAAAAAGTTTAAGGTTTTGAATATCCAATATGATTTGGGAATGACAATTGTATTAGATGTAAAGACTGATATCAAGTATACTGCTGTATATAATGGAAAAACGATGCAACTTGAGGTAACACATGATGAATAAACTAACTAGAATAAAGCACACCTGGCTATGGCAAAGTAAGGGTGTCGTGTATAAAGCTACACTTTATAACAATACATTTGAGGTTATTATGGTAAGGTCTGGTAATGTGGTAATTATAATGAGAAACATGACAGTATCATCACAGGCTAAGCTAGTTGAAAATATGCACAAGATAAAGATAGAAAAGATGGAGTTTGGTTTATAATGGGTAAAAGAGGTCCACAAGGAAAAAATAATGAGGCTAGGATTAAGTCGTTTATAGCAAACGTCTTGGCAAACAGACCAGATGAGATACGCAATGCAAAAGGAGAACCTAGTTCTGTGAAAATTGCAAAGCTATACCACGAAGAAACAGGTGAAAATGTAACACGGCAAACAGTCGCCACATACCTTGCCGATAAGGATTTAATAAACTATACGCAGGTTACTATACCAGAAGATAACACAAGAATACAAGAAATAAACAAGCGGATAACAATAGCAAAAAGTATAGCAGGTGATGAATCACAAAAAGCAGGGGATAGATGTAAGGCACTTAATACATACAACTCACTTATAAAAACAAAAATAGACTACGAAGAAAAGCTAATGTCTCATAGGTTGAGACAAGCAGAAGTTAAAAGACCAATGCATAAGATAGTATTCGGTCACTTTGAAAACGTAGAAAAGGTATGCCCGAAGTGTGGACATAAGTTCTACGATATACCTATGAAAAGCACTGATGATAAACAAGCATCAAAGACCGTGTTTGAATCAGGTGACGGTCAAAGTACACTAGATGGGAGTGATAAAGATGAACGAAAAAAAGATTAAAGCAAAAAAAATAGATAGGATAAGAAAAATTTGGTTCTATTTGACATGCTGGCGACCAATAACGAAGTACGAGCATCGCATAATGTGGGAGTGGCTTATGAAGTTCGCACAGGCAGTTGATAAGGACCACATAGTATTCATAAGAGATATAGATGAACTTCAAAGAAAAATTGGAATAGACAAAAAGAGTAAAGACAATGAAAATATAGAAAGAGGTATGTACGGATGAAAAAGAAACTAATCCCAAATCACGTAATGCAGTACATTCAGAAGAATCCTCAAATTGGAAGAAAGGAACTTGCTAAGCTTGCTGATATACCAGAAACAACAGCACGATTCTATTGCAGAGCATACGCTGAGATGAACACAGGTATAAAGTACAAGTCGAGAGGCGTTGCTTTATTTGATATACACTACCCTGTACACGATAAAGCCTGTATGAACGTCATAGAGCAGTTTCTAAGGGACTTTAAGCCTAACTACCTAGTATACGGTGGCGACCAGATGCAAATGGACACAATATCATCCTTTAACATTAGAAAACCAAAGCTGATTGAAGGAAAACGAATAAAACGAGAGTACATTGGATTTCAAGTAAATATACTTGATAGATTTGAGGATGCAATACCAAAAAGATGTAAGAAGTTCTTTATGGTAGGAAACCACGAGTATCGAATTGAACGACTGATAGAGAAAACAACACAGTTTGAGGGGTTCATCGAACTGGAAGCAAACCTCAAGCTTGATGACTATACGATAATACCATTCAATGACATATTCAACATAGGCGACATGTACTTTGCACACGGAATGTACTGGAACAAGTACTTCTCTGAAAAGACACTTAGTATCGTTCAAAAGATGATCTTCGTTGGACACGTACATACACCACAAGTATACACAGGTATAACACCAATATACTCACTTCCAAAGCAGTGTGTAGGTGTAGGATGTCTATGCAACATAAACCCTGAGTATATGGAAAATAAGCCTAACCATTGGGTACATCAGTTTCTATTCTGGTACATGATGGATGACGGAACATTTACCTACTTTACACCAATGATAATAAACGGAAGGTGTATAATTAACGGGAAAATGTACGATGGAAATATAGGACTAGAAAAGGAGATATGTAATGACAAGATGTAAAGGTTCACCACCAAATCACAGATCAGCAAAACCCAAAGGGGGATTCACAATGATATGCACCGAAGTTAACAAATCTGTTAAGGATAGTGCACAGATATGAGAAAAAAACAACTAGGTACAACAGACTTTGACGAGCATCGCAATCCAAGCGATCTTGAAGAGTATGCTCAGATACAAACAGAGATGCGAAGGTTGAGGTTACGAAAATGATTAGATGTGATTGGTGCGGTAGATTCATTTCATATAGTGATAAAAATGCCAAGACATATACAAACTACGGTGGTTACTTTGATGGAGAACCACCTGATGCAACATATGTGTGTGGTAAGTGTTGGCTGGAATGTACAACGAAGAAATACTATGAAACATCTGAATACATATGGAAACATGCGGTAAAACTGTTCGTGGTGATGAAATGAAAGTATGCTGGACATGCGGTAAGAAACACACTGAACCAGGCTTATTCTGTAAGGAGTGTAAAAGAAAATGAAGCTTCCTAAACAACTACAGAATGTAGACTTCAGGTTCATTAAGATTAAAGACGGGAAGATACCACTTGAAAAAAACTGGCAGAATACTAATAACTACAGTTACACAGATAGTATATTCATAGAGTACCTGAAAACAGCCAAAGGATACGGTGTGCTATGCGGAAAGGGTAATCTAGCAGTAATAGATGCAGATGAGAAAGAGATAGAGCTAGCTGTTACAAAGAATCTACCAAAAACATTTGTAGTACAGACAGGGAGTGGTGGATATCATTATTACTATATAATTAAGGACCTAGAGAATAAGATTGTACTAAAGGATGATAAAAAGAAGCACTACGGTGAAGTACAGTCCGTAGGAAGTCAGGTTATCGGTTCAGGCTCAGTTCACCCTAACGGAGAGCTATACAAAACAAAAATTGTAACACAGATAGCTGAGATCACACAACAGCAGCTAAGACAAGCACTGATAGACTTCATACCAGACAAGAAAGTAAAGTGGGGTGAATCAAACGATATTGACATTTCAAAGCTAGCTGGACAGATTCACGGCATGAAACGAATAGGAGAGGAACTACAGGGACCACATCCTATACACGGCTCAACAGGTGGCATGAACTTCACAATAAATACAGAGAAAAACCTGTGGCACTGCTTCAGATGTAATTCTGGTGGCGATGCACTGAGCTTAGTAGGAATACTAGAAAAGAAAATAAAGTGCGATGAAAAGCTAGAAGGAAAGAAGTTTACAATTGTTAAGAAGATAGCAAAAGACAAGTACGGCATCGAACAAAGCGTAAAAGAGGCAAAGGTAGTAGACAAACGAAAGCACCTTGATCTAAAGCACCCACCGAAGAACCTAGAGGCACTTTATGAAAAACTGAGAAAGTGGCTGTATATTACAGATACACAAAGAATAGACCTAGTTTTAGCTGCAATTCTCTCAAATCAAGCAAAGAATACTAAGCCGATTTGGGTGTTTATAATAGGAGAAAGCGGAGATGCAAAGAGTGAAATACTCGGTGCACTAAAGGACTATCCAGGTGTAAAGCCAATAGATCAGATCACACCCAACACTCTAGCTACAGGAAAGACCTATAAGAACAAAAAAGTTCCAGATTTAGGAGAAGAACTACAAGATGCAAGTCATATTCTATGTTTCTCAGATTTAGCTTCACTTAAGTCACTAAACACAGATAACAAGAATGAAATATGGGGACAGTTCCGAGAACTGTACGATGGAAGGATAAACAAGATGACAGGGAACGATACGAAGGCACAGTACAATAACTGTCACGTAACACTCATAGCATGCACTACACCAGACATAAAAGCAGAGTACGCAATACACAACCAGCTAGGAACAAGAGAGTTTTCCTACGATGTACAGTCAAGCAGAACTAACGATGGAAAGAAAATGCAGATGGCTATGAAGCACATGGAACGAGAAGCAGAGATGCACAAGGACTTACAAGAGGCTGTACAGTCATATCTTGAGCATCGCAAGTTTAATCCCAAAGTAAAGGTAGATGATGAGCTAAGAGAGTGGATGATGACAAAGTGTAAGGAACTTGCAGTATTTCGAGCAGCAGGTTCATGGGAAAGGCAAACTAACGAACTACGTGGTGCAGTTACAATAGAAGTTCCAACACGACTGATTCAGCAGATAAACTTGCTCTATAAGTCGCTGATGTCACTCGAAGCTGAGTATCCCGTGGAAAAATTTAAGAGCATAGTAGAGAACATAGTAAAAAGCAGTGGAGACACAGCACGACACACACTATTTCACTTTATGAAGCAGTATCCAGAACAGCCATTCAAAGTACAAACACTGCACGAAGAACTAAACTACGGTAAGAACACAATAAAGAAGCAGTGTGAGGCACTCGTATGGCTAGGATACCTAAGACGGCTTATGTCAGAACCCGATGAAGGCTCGATAGAACAGAAACGTGGACTTAAAAAATTAGAGTACGTTTGGTCGAATAAGCCAAAGATTACAAAAATGGATGACTACGCATGATAGCAATAAGTTATACTGTATATGATGCTCAACAGAAGAGCCTCTAATGCCTACACATTAACCCCCCATACTCTAATGAAAAAATAACGTAGTATGTGGGAAGTATCTAGTGTGTTAGGGGGGTAAGAGTGTAGGCGTATGAATTAAGGAGAAAAAAATGGATGAAAAACCACTGTGCTACTTTTGTGGCAGAGAGATGCTCTGGTTTGTAGAGACACTAATGTGTCCAGAGTGCAATAAGATAGAGTTGTTTATATTGAAGTACGATCATATGGAACAAAGAAAAAGAAAGGAGATGAAAGAATGATAAAAGACTATTTGTTATTTGGAGACAACACTAAGATTGTTTTGAGTGTACAGTGTAGTATATTAGTATACTGTGATATAAACGAAAAAATACACTATCGAACACATCTTGATTTTGGAAAGGTGAAAAAAAGTGACTACAGTAAAAGAAGTAATTAAAACAGTTAGAAAAAAATGCGATAGATGTGGTGAATACTATAAACCTGTTGCATATTGGGATGAAAGTTATAGAATACGGGAATATGCTCATCATATAGATG
>Ga0208771_1000151_pt1 | contig 43942 bp, 43 predicted proteins | sample AntAceMetag02UKX_FD_184775 | JGI IMG/M metagenome (GOLD analysis project Ga0208771, IMG submission 184775) | Saline lake microbial communities from Ace Lake, Antarctica - Antarctic Ace Lake Metagenome 02UKX (SPAdes) (version 2) | ecosystem: Environmental > Aquatic > Non-marine Saline and... | reverse complement strand
TCAAGAATTTCATCGTGGGTAGGTATCCTCATTGAAGTTTCCATCTGGTCTATTGCTCGCAACCACTGCGACGGAATAATATATCGTTAAACATAATAAATTTTGTGGTTGGGGGCTGAGTAGTTACGAATCCCGAAGCTCTTCTTCTAGCTGCGTCAACTTGGTTATGTCTTCCATCAAGAGAACAGTCTTTCGGATACGCCCATCTTCTTCTTTTAAGGGGTATATTTTATAAAAATAGAACCTCCCGCCAGGGTATCTCAACTGCCCTCCATTAAAAGGCACACCAGTTGCGAATACCCTCTTGATCTTGTCATCGATCTTGGCAGTTTCGATTAACGATTGAGGCAGGACTCGATTGATCTTCATGCCGATGGTGTCTCGCTCTCTTTTTGCAGACTTCGCGTAGTAGTTTCTGTTGGCATAAAGGATTTCAAGCCTCCAGTCCACTATGATAATAGTGCTTGGAATGGATTCGATGACGTCTTCTTGATATTCTCTTATGGATTCAATCCCTTTCATTGATCCGCCACCTGCTCTATGGTATGGAGCAATTCCTTGATCTTAAAAGGTTTTTCTATGAAGTGTTTCGCTCCAGCTTTAATACATTCCGTCTCAAGTCCCTTCTTGCCGACGGCGGTTATCACTATTATCTTCGCTGTATGGTCCCATTTGAGTATATTTTTGGTAGCACTTATTCCATCCTGCGTGGGCATGAGAATGTCCATTAAAACTACGTCAGGGTCTACTTCTTTGTATCTACCCAGTGCATCGACCCCGTTTGTCGCTTCGTACACTTCATGTCCATAGGCATCTAACACGTCCTCAACAGCCTTGCGGATGAAGGGCGCGTCATCCACTATCAGGATCTTCATTCGATACTGTTTACGCATGTACGGTCTTTTATACCTTGCTTTGTTTCGATTTTCGAAACAAGTTTCGAAATGAATTCTGAAACATGAAAACGTATAAACGAAATTGCAAATATCCCACACGGGGACGCAAGGTCGTTAGCTGCTCGACGTGTGGTATGCATCCCCCTCAGGATTTTCCACACGTTAGGTCGTTGGAGGGAGGGACGAGAACAGACGATTATTGGGTTTGGCTCTTGTTTCGTCTTGCGCCCAACCCTTTGGCATAGCGGAAAATTACAACGTATCGACCCTTCATGTTTTCATGTGGTGTGATCGAAGATGGTGGATGATTTCCAGGGTCATACCCGCCATGAAACACTTGGGGGCCGTGTGCCAAAAAATGAGAAGTATATAGGAGTTGTATTAAAATGGCATCACAGAATCCAGATGTATCCAGCCTGGCAGAAGTTCTTGACAGGATATTGGACAAAGGAGTAGTTGTAGACGCATGGGCCAGGATTTCCCTTGCAGGAATCGAGATTCTGACCGTCGAAGCTAGAGTTGTCGTTGCTTCAGTCGATACCTACCTCCACTACGCAGAGGAAATGGCCAAGATCGAACAGGCATCCATAGGTGCTGCCCCAGAGATCCCGGCGTAATCTAGAGGTGAAGAAAAATGGCATCACAGAACCCAGATGTATCCAGCCTGGCAGAAGTTCTTGACAGGATATTGGACAAAGGAGTAGTTGTAGACGCATGGGTCAGGATTTCCCTTGTAGGAATCGAGATTCTGACCATCGAAGCTAGAGTTGTCGTTGCTTCAGTCGATACTTACCTCCACTACGCAGAGGAAATGGCCAAGATCGAACAGGCATCCATAGGTGCCGCCCCAGAGATCCCGGCATAGCCGGCTTTCTAACCGCTCTATTCTTTTTGGAGGGGCTATGGAAGAGTTTCCGGACGAGCTGGTTGCGAAACACACCCACAAAGAGCTCAAGTCAATGGCAATGAATCTTGGTATTAACACTGTAGATCTGTCAACCAACGCGCAGCTTGCTGAGGCCATAATAGAGGCCAGAAAGACGAAGCCTGAGGCAACTATGCCAAAGACGAAGCCTGAGGCAACTATGCCAAAGACGAAGCCTGAGGCAACTATGCCAAAGACGAAGCCTGAGGCAACTATGCCAAAGACGAAGCCTGAGGCAACTATGCCAAAGACGAAGCCTGAGGCAACTATGCCAAAGACGAAGCCTGAGGCAACTATGCCAAAGACGAAGCCTGAGGCAACTATGCCAAAGACGAAGCCTGAGGTGACTACGCCAAAGACGAAGCCTGAGGTGACTACGCCAAAGACGAAGCCTGAGGTGCAGAAAAGCGTTGCATCTATGCGACAAGAGATCGACCTCAAGGTGAAGGAAGACCAAAAGGCCGCCGCGAAGATGCGATCAGATATCGACAAGTTATCTCGATCGAGGAAAGAGGGGATCGCCAACATGAAGACTAGTGTTGCATCTATGCGACAAGGGATTGACTTTAAGGTGAAGGAAGACCGGAAGGCCGCCGCGAAGATGCGATCAGATATCGACAAGTTATCTCGATCGAGGAAAGAGGGGATCGCCAACATGAAGACTGGTGTTGCATCTATGCGACGAGGGATTGACTTCAAGGTGAAGGAAGACCAAAAGGCCGCCGCGAAGATGCGATCAGATATCGACGAATTATCCCGATCGATGCAAGAGAATTCTCTCGCGGTCCAGAGAAGAGTCGGAGAGTTTCGAGGAGATTTGAAGAACTATGTAAAAGAATTCTATTATGGGTAAGCCCATAATAGAACCTTTTTATTATTTCTCTATCGTAAGTTTTAATGATTATAACGGGGGATATCATGCAGTATGTAGCTACACATCCTAGGAAAGTGAGAGGGGGTCAAGTCCATCAGCCAAAGAACGAAAAAATCAAAAAACAAAGGGAGGATCTTAATAATAACGGTTTTGAAATAAAAGTTCGTGGTGTTTCGAACCGTGCATGTGATGCCGATTCTGAGCGCAAAACGGTGGAAGCGGCCTACCTCGTACCAGATGTCGATAATTTCATTGAATTTCCTGAAGTGAAACGGCTGGAGAAGAGAATAACGCTCTGGCTCGATAGTGGCTACCCAGTCCATGTCATAGGCCCCACCGGTTGCGGTAAGACCAGTCTGGCCATGCATGTGGCAAAGAAAATAGGCCATCCCGTTGTCTGGATCAACGGCGACGAATCTGTAACGACCACCGACCTCATAGGTGGATACTCTCAGGTCGAGACCGAGAGTGTGCGGGACAAATACGTGCACAATGTATTTAAAAGCAAAGATATATTGAAGGCAGATTGGGTAGATAACCCTCTCACCCTTGCGTGCAAGTACGGTTATACTCTCATCTATAACGAGTTCTCTCGGACAAAGCCTGCTTCGAACAACGTTTTCCTTTCTGTCTTCGAAGAAGGCATTCTTGAGCTTCCGACCAAATTTGGAGTGGAGAGATACGTCAAAGTTCACCCTGAGTTCAAGGCCATACTGACCAGCAACCCACTTGAGTATGCGGGGGTCTACAGGCCACAAGATGCCCTCCTTGACAGGATGGTGGGCATATACATGGACTATTACAGCTTTGATATGGAGACTAGAATCGTAGAAAAACAGAGCGGCACATCAGAGGAGAATGCCAAAAGAATCGTCTCCATAGTTCGATCGCTGAGAGAAAAGCTTCCAGAGGACAAAAAACCAGGCACTAGGGCCTCTATAATGATCGCTAAGGGCTTAAACACCTTGAACGGCCACGGCGACATAAGTCTGGAAGACTTATGCCTTGACGTGATCGGGACTAAAACGGAATCTTCCAAAGAGTTAGCAGAGATCCAAAAACTCTTGGAGGAGACCATAGTTGAGACATCTTAGGTGATTTTTGTGGAGAAAGCTAAAGCTGTAATCGAAGAGGCGAGCCTTCATAAGATAGGAGACCTCTTTTCCAAAAAACCCACTGGGCTGAAAATAAACGAGACAGAGGCGGTCGTCGTCACCGCAAAGACCGAGGATGGGATAAGGGTGACGAGAACGTTCTACTTCTGTCTCAAACCTGATGGAACCTTTTACGAAGATTCCATAGCTAAAGACGGCAGCAGGGCCCGAAGACATAGGTTTGCCTCCTTTATCAGATATTATAACATCGCAGAAGATGTTAAAAACTATAACATAAAACAGAGGATTGGCGAATGGAAAGGTGTCCAAGTAGAGGTGGTCACCCCAAAGAAGGAAGAAATCATCTACGTCCCTTAGGTTAAATGTCAACCAGTCAGAAGGGCGAGATGTCAGAGGTGAATTCGACGATGACCAAGAAGCTAAATGCGCTGGATATACATGAGTGCGCCAAGTCTCTGGCAGACAGATTATTGAAGAAGAAAGTTGAGGGTGTTTCTGGGATGAGGAACGAAGACGAACATTGGAAGGTGGTCGTCGAAGTGCTCGAGAGAAAGTCGATCCCAGATACTCAAGACATGATCGGCGTGTACGAGTTCAAACTCGATTCTGATGGAGATTTAGTGGAATACAGAAGGATCGAGCTGCGTCGCAGGTCGGATCGAAGCGTGGTGGATGAGGTTTAATTATATTCTTAGTTGTGTTGGGTGATTCGAGGTGAAACCTGGCAAAGGCAAGAGGGCTGGAGGGGCAAAGGACGGAACGCAAGGTGTGGGCATATACGTATATTGCATAATAAGGTGCCCCGAAGTGATGAAGAGCTTTGGGAAAGTCGGCTTTGGCGGGGAAGAAGTTTACACAATCGAGCACAAAGATTTTGCCCCTGTGGTCAGCAATGCTATAATGAAGGAATATAACGTAGACGAGGAAGATATAGAGGTTCATAAGGCCGTAGTGTCAGAGGTCATGAAAGAACATACCGTCCTTCCCGTGGCTTACGGCATGGTCTTCAAAAATAAAAAGCTGCTTGCAGTCTCGATGAAAGCTGGAAATAAGGCCATGAAGAAGGCCATTAAATCCGTCGACAATAAGGTCGAGCTTGGCGTCAAGGTGGTATTGCCAAAAGATGCAAGAGATCTGGACGGAAAAGCGGATCAGTGCAAATCCGACTTCGTAGAAGCGTTGAACTGCATTGCAGCGGAGACAAAGCCTCTCAAGCTCTTTAGCGATCGTTTGATATTGAACTCGTCCTTCCTTGTTGACTCAGGTCGAGTAGACGATTTCTCAAACGCCGTTGGAAAGCTTGCCGAAGAGTACAGCGTTCTTAAGGTCCAATACTCAGGACCATGGCCGCCCTACAATTTTGTGGACATTCAGATTCTGGGAAATAAACGGGGTGGTTTCAGATAGATGCTTTTGATCGATGATCTCTTGACAAGAGCCGTCGGCTTTTCCATTCCCGGCCTTGATATGTTCTGGTTGTTTGAGCAGGTCCTCTACTTTGCTCACAAGGAGATGTACGATCTGATCAAGGACAAGCTGAAGGAGAACAGGATGCTCTACGAATTGGGAGAGATGACTGGCGAAGAATATATGAAAAGTAACTCGCTGCTGGTCCGTCAGCTCAAACTGGCTGAAAAGGCCAGAGATATGAACCTGAGTGTGAGAACAGACATTCTGGCCAGTCAATAGGTAACATAATGTCCCAAAAGATCGAAACTGAGAAAAGCTCGGGAATGGGTCGCGCGAAAGATGGAGGATTCCTGGAAAAACTGTGGAATTTCTTCAATATTCTGGAGAGGCTTGACAAGGAAGGTGACTTCGCAACAGAAGCCAGGTCCTGCAAGATTGAAGGACCGTTCTACTCGAACGCCGAGTACAATTACAACATCAAGCTGGGAATCGAAGATGGAGATTTTCCCTTCAAGAGGGGTTTTCAACCTCGCTCCCGCCCTAGATCTCGTCGGAGATTGCGTTAAACACCAATCTCGCGAGAACCAATTAGGGCCCGTAGCGAAATAACTTGCACATACACGTGTACATCCATTATACGAAACCGACATGATGCAGGTTCAGTATAATAATTACGCAGCACTCATATGACAAGGTTATTTCTTCACGGGCCCTTAGTCTCATATAATTAGTTCTCGGCTATATAATCTCGGCGCACTCATTCAGAACATTTGCTTGATATTTGAGGGGTTCGATGTCTAGAAAACAGATGCTTGTCGAGAACAAAAGACGACAGCAACAATTCGTTATGGCCCACAAGAGGAAGGTCATGGGTCATAAGATCAGGATTAGGACAGAAGTCATACCGCAGTTGAGAAAGACAAAACAAGGCAAACAGGATACTCACAAGAAGCGGGCGACGCAGCAATTGAAGACCCAAGCACAACACATGAGAGCCCTGCAGAGGCTTCATAGATCGAAGATAGTCGCCAACAAGATGAAAATAAGGGCGCTGATTTTTGACATCGAGATGGGTGGGGCATGACGGAGTTTAGACCGACGGGTGACAGAACCCTGATCGACGTAGTAGAACGGATATTGGACAAGGGAATCGTGCTCAATGCGGACATATCGATATCTGTCGCAGGTACCGAACTTCTTGGGATCACAATAAGGGCAACCCTCTCGTCATTTGAAACGGCGGCCAAATATGGGATGGGTATGCCTTCGGGAACCGATATGAGCGCTCCGGGTTGGGAAGAAGCATATAAAAAGAAGGCAAGGTGCCCAGACTGCGAGAATCTGGTCGAAGAACAGCTCTTGATCGATGAGGGCTGCCCAATATGTGGTTGGGTCCGGGAGCAAAAGCGAAAGGTTAGGTCTGGCCAGTGATGATCTTTGTAACCGTTACTGTTGCACTGATGTTATGACAGTACTTGATCTTGCGTTTTCGCAAGGCAGGACGGATACATATGAGCTATTTGCTGGCAAGTGAGATATTCATAGGTGAAAGTTGGACTGGAGGGTGTGAATCTTGGAAGACGACAAATCCAAAAAAGAATCTGAGGACCTGAAGACGGAATACGAGGAGAAAATAAAGGATCTGGAAAAGAGGCTCAATGAACTCGAGACAAAAGAGAATAGGGAGGACGGGCCCAACGTGGTTGGAGATCTGGTTGGCCAGTTCTTTCCCAGTATCGGTGGGCTCATAAAGAACCTCGAGAAGACGTCTCCTGAGTTTAAAAAAAGGATTGAAGATACCAACTCAGAGATAAAACACCGAATTGACATGGGATGGAGCAGCAAGCCCGTCGTCGAGTACAACATATCTACAAGGCCCCTTGGAACCGGTCCGAAAAGACGAGGTGGGATCGGTGGAACCAAGCCCAGGACGATATCCGTCACGATGCCAGAAAAAGTCCCAACAAAAGAGCCCACCATTGATGTCTTCGAGGAAGACGACCACATAACTGTGATCGCAGAGCTACCGGGCATGGAAAAGGATGAAATCGAGACGACACTATCCGATAATTATTTGGAGATATCCGCTGGTGGGCGATCCAAAAAGGTTGAACTTCCTTCAAAACCGAAATCCATTCTGGAAAAGACCTATAAACACGGAATACTCCAGTTGAAAATGGATAAGGAGGACGATGGCGGTCAAAGTTGATGAAAACAACCTTAAACAGGGTTTGCTCGGTCTTGTAGTGGCATTGGTCGAGATTCTTCAGGATTTGCTCGAAAGGCAGGCCATAAGAAGGATCGAAGGTGGCCGGCTCGATGACGAGGAGATAGAACGGCTCGGAAAGGCTCTCATCGACCTCGACGAAGCCCTTGAGACGATTAAAGAAGACAACGACTTAGGGGAGATCGTGGATTCCATCGTGTGTGGTCTTGACGATGTGGCAGATGATCTTTTGGACCGCTTCATAAACCCAGAACGATGGATCGAGGAGGCAAACGAGACGTGAAAGAGACCAAAGCAGGGATCGAACGCCAAGAGAGTGAAACAGAAGCTTGTGCAAAGGGTGTGGCAGAGGGGAGTGCAGAGGGTCGGTACATTTATTCGGTGGTGACTGGCTCCGAATTCGATTTTGGCAATATAGGCATCAAAGGATGTTCGGTCTACACGATTCCTTACAAAGAGATCGCTGCTGTCGTCCATTCTTGTCTGGCCGAGCCTTATGACACAGAGAACGACGATGAAGCAAAAGGGTGGGTTTTAGAGCATAGTTACGTCATCGACTGCGCAACAAATGCTTTCGGCACAGTCTTACCGTTTTCTTTCGATGTGATAATCAAAGGCGGCAATGAAGCGGTGAGGGGCTGGCTCTCTCAAAACTACGATCACCTGAGAGAAGAGCTATACCGGGTTAAAGACCGGTCCGAGTACTCGATCCAGATATTTTTCGATGAAAAGCCGCTTTCTGAAGCGGTATTGAGCCAGAATCCCGAATTAAGCAAGCTGAAGGCAGATATAGACACTATGTCCAAAGGAACTGCGTATCTCTATTTGCGAAAGCTCGATCTGAAGGTCAAAGAAGAGGTATCCAAAGAAATTTCCAAGTTAGCAGAGGAATTTGGCTCGTGCATAGGAGAGCAAGCAGACGAGGTCAAAGTCGAAAGAAAGGTTCCTAAAGTTCCAGAAAATTACAGGGACAAGAAGCTGGTGGTGGCGCTCAACTGCCTGGTTCGGGACGAAAAAGTCGAGACCCTCGGCAATCTTTTGGATGACATAAATAGCCGAGAAGGTTTCGCAGTCCGATTCACAGGCCCGTGGGCACCTTTTAGTTTTGCCAGGCTCAAACGATAGTTGACAAGTCAACCAACGAGTGAAATTTCCAGGTGAGTGGTTTAGATGAAACCTGAGCGAGAATTTGGCCTTGTGGAGATCCTGGACCGGATTCTGAACAAGGGAGTCATACTGAACGCGGACTTAATAATAACCGTAGCAGGCGTTCCTCTGATCGGCGTTTCTCTCAGAGCTGCGGTATCGAGCGTCGAGACAATGCTCGATTACGGCATGATGGACGCTTTTGATCAAAAAACTCGGGAATGGTACAAAGAGAACTATTCCACAGCTGACATCCCACTGGCCGAAGGTGAGGAGATAATACGCAGGACCTTTGGATCTCTTTGGTACAGTCAAGGGATAATATCCAGTTGGAGACCTGGTTTTTGGTATCTTACAAACAAGAGGCTCATTCTTTGGAGGAGGGTGCCAGAAGGCGCTCTTTTAGATATGCCTCTTGACGAGATAGAAGCTTTGAGGGTCAAAACAGAGGTGGACTTTGGGAACGAAAGAGAAGAGATCAACCTGCTCTTTCGAGAGGCGACCGTCCGCATCCGGGTATCTGACGTGGCAGATTTTAGGGGTGCAATAAAAAAGGCCGTGACAGCAAAGCCTCTGAGCTGAGTGATGATCTCGGCAATATTCCTCTGGTGGACGGAATCGGTGGGGCTGTAAACTTATTATGCTATTCTACACATAATGCAAGTTTTGTCGCACGGTTACGTATCTCAGCAGCTCATGGACAAGGGTGGGCCCACTATTTCGTTCATCCCAACCCTTTTTTGCTTCGAAGACAAATATCTGAACCGAGGCGGTCAGGTTGTACAGGTTTGCGAAAGATCAGTCGGTGGTGAACGTGGCTGGGGCGAAGATGGGTGGCCAACCAGGAGAGAACCCAACAGTCCTTTGCGGCACCATATTCTATCAGGGCCACAGAATCGTAGAGGACGAAGAAAAGGGATATTTCGACGAAAAAAGGGCTGAAGAACTCATATCCACGCAATCCGCCCTTTCAGACGAGACCGGAAACCCTGCCGTGCTCCACATATACGCAAGGACTATGGCAGCATTCGAGCGTTACCTTGACTTCGTGGATGTTCACTGGTCTGGCCCCATCATCCTTGACTCAGCAGATCCGTCCACCCGAAAAGAAATGGCTCATCTGGTCTCGGAGATCGGATACGCCGACAAATCGATCTACAACAGCGTCAGCCTCGGGATGACTCATGATGAAGACGAGGCCCTTTTGGTGTCTGAGGTAGATTCTGCCATCGTTTTGGCATACAACCCCGCCGACTCCAGCGTTGAAGGGACAATTCGGGCTCTAAACGAGGGCGAATCCGGCCAGAAGATGGGCCTTCTCGACCGTGCCAGATCTTGCGGGATCGAAAACCTTCTCATCGATCCTGGGGTCATGCCGCTTGGTGACGGAGCAGGCCGCGCCCTTCGCGTTACGGTGGTGGCAAAATCCAAGTTCGGCCTTCCTGTGGGCTCTGGAATTCACAACGCTGTGAGCTCTTGGTCTTGGCTTAAGGGAAAAGGTGCTTCGACGAGAAAATGCTGCGACTCAGCCTCGGCAGCCTTCCAGATACTGGCAGGCGGCGACTTCGTGCTCTATGGCCCCATCGAAAATGCGCATTTAGTCTTTCCGATCGCAGCGATGGCCGACATAATGGTTTCAGAGGGGGTTAGAGATCTGGATATATGGCCGTCTTCAACTCACCCCATCAACAGGCTGATCTAAAGGTGTAGTGGAGTCAAATGAGATCTGAGGGTTTTTATATCCCCGCTCCAGTGGAGATAACATGCATCTCACCAGAGAGGAGGAGCAAGTTCTCGATGGCGAAGAGGGCGAAACCCTCAAGAGAGCCATGGAAATCTTGGTGGCTCTGGGCGACATATACGGGGCAGAACGGCTCATCCCCATATCAAGCGCCCAGATAGCTGGAGTCTCCTACAAAACCATAGGCGAGGCCGGTTTGGAGTGGATATCCGACCTCAAAGGCAAGGTGAAAGTTCCAAGCGTTCTCAACCCTGCGGGAATGGACCTCGTCCGCTGGAAGGAGATGGGGGTCGACGAAGAGTTTGCCAAAAAGCAGCTTGCAATCATCGAGGCTTATCGCCGTCTTGGAGTCTCGATCGAGTGTAGCTGCACGCCTTATCAGATCCTGGAAGGCGTCGCAAAGCGTGGTGACCACCTGGCCTGGAGCGAATCTTCTGCAGTATCCTTTGCAAACTCGGTTATAGGCGCAAGAACGAACCGGGAAGGTGGGCCGTCGGCCCTCTCTGCAGCTCTGGTGGGAAAGACGCCACTTTATGGATATCATCTAGACCAGAACCGAGTTCCAACTCACCGAGTGAAAGTCGAGACGGATCTGGAAGGTTCAGACTACGGCGCTCTTGGAGCCATCGTCGGAAAGACGGTAGGCGGAGGTATACCTTGGTTTCAGCTCAGGCACCTTCCCACAAGAGACGAACTCAAATCCTTGGGCGCAGCGATGGCTGCGAGCGGATCCGTTGCCCTTTACTATTTCGAAGAGGATGCGCCCATGGGCTCAGTTGAGATGGAGAATATCTCGATTGGACCTGGCGACATAAAAAAGGTCTACGATAAGAACAGGCCCGACGAAGAAGTGGACATAATCGCCCTTGGATGCCCTCACTGTTCACCAGACGAACTGGAACGGCTCGCGCACCTCCTCTCGAAAAAGACGGTCAAACGGGAGTTTTGGATCTGCACCAGTAAGAAGACGAGAGATCTGCATCCCGATCTCGTGGAAAAGATCGAAAAGAGCGGTGCCAAGGTGTTTTGCGATACTTGCATGGTGGTCTCGCCAGCAAGCGATCGTCATCGCAAGATGATGACCAATTCAGGCAAGGCTCTGGCCTATATTCCTGGACTTTGCAAGATCAAGGCCGCCTTTGGAACCACCGAAGAGTGTGTCAGGGTGGCAACCGAAGAGGTGGTATGAGTGATTGAAATCAAAGCTCATCGGGTTTCGGGCGGTTGTGATTCTGGTGAGGCCCTGGTAACGAAAGAAGCCATATCATTTCTTGGGACGGTGGACCCCGAAACCGGCATGGTGATAGATCCCAATCACGAGCTTTGCGGCAAAAGTATAGCTGGCAAGGTTCTCATTTTCCCCGGCGGGAAAGGCTCTACTGTGGGCTCTTATGTAATATACCAGCTCAAGAAACGAGGCGTTGCCCCGGCGGCCATGGTCAACCTCAAGTCAGAGGCCATCGTTGCGGTGGGCGCAATAATCAGTGGGATCCCTCTAGTAGATAACCTACCCAAGAGCATCTTGTCCACCCAAAACGGCGCAAAAGTGACTGTTGATGCAGATTCTGAAGTGGTAATCGTCGATATGTCGACTCGTTAGAGGTCAATGGTCAAATGTCAAATTGGCAGAATTCAGCGGATTGAAAACAGAAGGGGTGTGGTGCAGACAAAAGTGGCTATCAAATGCCTGTCACCCCGTCTTTCAGGCCACCCAATTGGTTGCAATTTTCCGATTCCGCCTGAATTGCACCTCAATCTGGCCATTCTATATCAGGAATTTCCGCTTCGTGAAGTTTGATCTCCTTTTGGATCGAGAAATCTCCTGAAAACTCTTGAGCACTTGACACGTCTTTATAGAATATTTTCCACATGTTGGCATTGGTTCCCCAAGTTCCAGTGAAGTCGCTGAGGGTGTCAAGGCCCACTGTATGGGCGATGCTCGAGTTCTCTGTTGAGCCGAAGTAAGCTGTTTGATCTTTTTCTATGCGATTTACGCTGAAGGTCTCTATGACGTTCGCATCTATCCCACCATAAAGTCCCCTTGAATTGAGGAATTTTCCACCTTCAATTGGCGTTATGCCATCGTAGGTCATTTTGACGTTGTCATAGAAGTTCAGCTTTTTCGGAGAGGTCCCATCTAGGTTCGCTGGATATTCGCAATCAGTCAGGTTTCTGACGAGTTTATTTGCGTTTTGAGAGTAGACGTGGACTGCGTCCATGCTGATATTTCCATCACCACTCATGACATTGTGATACTCAAGGGCCAAGCTTCGGTCTGTTATGACCATCTCAGCCTCGACAAGACCCGACCCGTGGACCAGCTGACTTTCACAGAATTGCTCGTATTGTTCCGGTTCATCTATCGGCGGTTTCGCCAGAACTAGGCCACAAGCCAGAACAAAGGCGATCGCCACTAAAACTCCCTTCAATCTGTTTCATCCCCCTTCATGTTATTTGCATAAAAATAAATATATCACTTTTGTTGACCGCTCACCTCGATTTGACCTTCACGACGTTGGAAGATTTTCCGTCTCCAAAGCCGGATGCAGATTGATCATCCACTTTGATATTTTCTTCGTCGTATAGATCATCTCTGAAACAGTCTTTTTGGGCAGTATCAATCGTTAAAACGTTCTGGGCTTTGGCACCATCCCCGCTCATGCTCATAGATATCTGATTTCCGAAATCAAGGTCATATTTGTTCAAAATTTCACAGATTTCGCTCTTGGTTTGTACCAATTCTCTGTCAGATCCATTAACGACTTTTTCACAAGGAGCGATGCCTTTTGCCGTGACTGTGTCTGATATATCGCCACCCTCTTCTTTGATGGTATAATCAAAGTGGGTTTCCCAGCGCTCACTAGGCCTTAGCAAAGATATGGTCCACGTTTTATTTATGAGAATGTCTTTGGCCAATATATCTTTGAGGTTGACGTTGCCTGTGTTTTTTACTATGATATCAAACCTTACAACATCTCCGGGTTCAGCAGTTGTGACGTTTGCCACTTCGTTTACTTCCAATGAGGGCGTATAATAAGTGTGAGTTGTGCAAGATGTGACCATTGCCCGGATATTGCCACATGTGTCTTTTGCCTCCGCTGTGGCTTTGTTTTCTATTTCACAGCAGATATCTTCTTCAGTAACAGTATAATTTATTTCAAATATTTTGATGTCTCTGGGACCAAGTTCTGATATTTGCTCATCTAGTTTCAAAAGCTCGTCCTTTACAACGACATCGTACAACGTGACGTTATAGGGGTTTGACACTGAGATGCTGTAGCTGACGATATCGTTCAAAGTTACATTGGCGTTGTTGATGCGGACTTCCTTGTTTAAGAGGAGGCCTGATACATATTCGATAGTAACGTTAACATAGGCGTACTGTTCTTTCGTCTCGTTGCGAGCATCGGTCACTTCTGCTTTCACAGTGTTGTTGATCCAGCCATCGCAGACCCCTGGTGATTGATCGGTCACCACGTAATACAAAAGTGTCTCGTTCTTCTCACCAGGTTTGAGCAAAGATACGTTCCAGGTCTCATTTGTGAGAAAATCTTCGACCTGGATATCTGTGAGATTTGCGTTCCCAGTGTTTTCGATGACGAATGTGTAAACTATCGTCTCGCCGATTGAGACGTTCTCGGAAGGATTGGCAGTCTTCGTTACAGTGAAGTTAGAGTGGTATCTAGTCGAAACGTTCGCATATGCATACCGTTTTTTTGTCTCGTTGAAGGGATCTTTTGCTTCTGCCGTCACAGTGTTGTTAATCCACCCGTCATAGATACCTGGTGATTGATCGGTCACCACGTAATACAAAAGTGCCTCGTTCTTCTCACCAGGTTCGAGCAAAGATATGTTCCAGGCCTCATTTGTGAGAGAATCTTCGACCTGGATATCTGTGAGATTTACGTCTCCTGTGTTCTCGATGGTGATTGTGTAAACTATCGTCTCGCCGATTGAGACGTTCTCGGAAGGATTGGCAATCTTCGTTATTGTGAAGTTAGAATAGTATTTGGCCGAAACGTTCGTATATGCATACCGTTTTTTCGTCTCGTTGAAGGGATCTTTTGCTTCTGCTGTCACTGTGTTGTTAATCCACCCATCATAGATACCTGGTGATTGATCGGTCACCACGTAATACAAAAGTGTCTCGTTCTTCTCACCAGGTTTGAGCAAAGATACGTTCCAGGTCTCATTTGTGAGAGAATCTTCGACCTGGATATCTGTGAGATTTACGTCTCCTGTGTTCTCGATGGTGATTGTGTAAACTATCGTCTCGCTGATTGAGACGTTCTCGGAAGGATTGGCAATCTTCGTTATTGTGAAGTTAGAATAGTATTTGGCCGAAACGTTCGTATATGCATACCGTTTTTTCGTCTCGTTGAAGGGATCTTTTGCTTCTGCTGTCACTGTGTTGTTAATCCACCCATCATAGATACCTGGTGATTGATCGGTCACCACGTAGTACAGAAGTGTCTCGTTCTTCTCACCAGGTTTGAGCAAAGATACGTTCCAGGCCTCATTTGTGAGAGAATCTTCGACCTGGATATCTGTGAGATTTACGTCCCCGGTGTTCTCGACGGTGATTGTGTAAACTATCGTCTCGCCGATTGAGACGTTCTCGGAAGGATTGGCAGTCTTCGTTATTGTGAAGTTTGCATCATAATAAGTGGTCACGTTTACAGTGGCGTTCACAGGACCCACTTTGGTTCCGAGAAGGGTGTTCCCAATGGCCATCGCTCTGTTGAAGATATCGCCGCAAATATCCACTTCGGTGACAACATAATCTCTAAGGAAACTTTGGGACGTGCCAGGATCCAAGTCGATCTGTTCGGATAAACCAATTAACTCATCGGTCACATTAACTTTCAGCCAGACCATGCCGATGTTCGTCACAGTAACGTTGTATTGGATGATGTCGCCTATTTTAGCACGATCTATACTTGCTTCTTTGGTTATCGAAATGTCAGGAATTTTCGCCTCGGTTGTGGCATTTATAGCCGCATCCACGACACATTCTGGTCTCGTGTAAGTAACAGTCATCTTCTCGATAAGAGTGCCACTGGCATTTCGATCCAGCTCGACAGTTATGTTACATGTGATTTTGTCGCCCTTCAAGAAAGGCTCAGTGGTGTTTATCGTAAATAGATGTGTGCTAATACTATAATTTGCATCTAATGTACTCGCGTTTTGAGAGCCGACGTATACAACGTGATGAGATTGATAAGAAACGTTCTCCGGTAAAAAGTCTATAAGCTTCACGTCGTACAGCGGGTCTTCTGCGATATGTTCCAAACATATAGTATAGTTGAACTCCTCGCAGGGAACTGCCTCTTCGGGTCCAAATTTGCTTACGTTTAGTGGATATGTTACGTTTATGGTTGGAGTATCGTTAATCGTGTCGTTTTCGATCCGCGTACCATTTGGGAGTGTGTAGCTAATTAGTGCCTTTAGGTTGGGCTTATACTCTCCGATCTGGTCCACGGTTCCGTTGATCTGGATGTTCCAGGTCTCTCCGATCGTAAGATGATCTTTGAAGAATTCGATTGTCTTGCTTTCTTGCTCTGAAGTAATGTTGAATTCATCTTTGACGATCACATGAGGACTGACGTAATCGACTATGTTCACGTTTCTTACGGTGCTGTCGCATATGATATCAGTAATCTTCGCATAGATCTCATCTAAATCGGCAAGATTGAGTGCAATGTAAGAATAATTCTCACATGATGCAATTTGTTTTAATAGATCTTCAGCGTTATCCGTGACGTTTGATCCACATTGGTCTTCCTTTGCTCCAAGCCACCCAGTGGTGAAGATCCGCGTATCATTATCTACCTGTTCGGATTGATTCGTTGTATAATTAATGCAAGGATTATCGCTGACGGGACAGTTCTCACAACTGCAGCTTCCATCCAAAATACAATCCGGATTAACGTTTTGACCCCAAGTAGTGGGAATACCGTCTGTAAAGAGGATCATGGCCTTTGTAGAATCATTTTGAACTTTTTCCAGCTCTTGACGTGCCAACCTTATGCCTTCGCCCATGTTTGTGCCGCCTTTCCATTCCACTCCTGGAGATAAGGCTTCAATAGAGGCAATGGCTTCATTGGAATTGTTGGTGAGTGACTGAATCAAATGACCGTGACTGTCATAAGAGATGATGCCAACTTTATCTCCATTTGTAAAGTTCATCCTCTCAACGAAATGTGTAGATGCATTTTTTATATAATCTAAAATAGATTTATTTCCATATACGTAGCTCATGCTATGTGATGTGTCGATGACAAGAACAGCATACACCGGCAAAGTTTTGTTGCAGGGCTCTCCCTCTGGAGTTACATTGATCCATATGGTGATATTTTCGCAGGCCACTACATTATCAGGTGGATCAACCTCTTTGGTGACGTTTAACCATATATCTCCTTGACAAGGTATCAATAGGACAACATAAACCAATAAGGTCAATTTGGCTAAGCCAGCCCAACATCCATCCAACAAGGAACTTCTATCTACTCCCATTTGCGCTACCCCCTTCCAAACAGATTCAAGTTGCAGATGCTTAAATAATATCAACTATACATTATATTAAGATATCGTCCAATATTTATGTATATTTTATTTAAATTATTATCGACTATATGGCGGCCCAAATTCATGTATAATCTCTACTTTCCAAGTTGTCCCCCGGTTGCGCCCAGTTTATAAACTACCCTTGAATCTCGCATAATACAAGGACGGTACGAGGCCACTTAAAGATAACTCACTTTGATATAAACAACATTAATTCGGCTCATGATGTGATAAATGTATGCCAAAACCAAAACTTGGAAAGTAGAGGTATAATGTTATGAACGTCTCACTAGCATTTAGCAGTTGAATGGCAGTGCTTTCTATTTCAAACATGCTCAAATAATATATTCTACTTATTAGCGCACCCCCTCATGTTGTGTACAATCTTGCGTGATGTCAAGGGTCACATATAAAATAAAGTAATAGGAAATTTAGATACGGATTACAGTTAAGTATTATAGATCAGTATCCTATTTAATTTACAGACATATGGCAAAGTTTGGCGTTGAACCCAGATATAACCAGGAGAATGACGTTGAATTAGATTAAATCAAATTACAATATCTTGTAAGTTATACATATATTATCTATAAAATATGGTCGGTAGTTGATAAAAGTAACTGTTGTTGCAGATTGTGTCGCCAAAAAGTCCGATACTTCTGAATCACCTGCTTACGTTGCCTTGCGCAACAGCGAAGAGCCATTTTTCTTTAGGCACTCTACCATGCTTCTTTTGGCGTACGGATTCAGCCACCCGCAAGTTAAACCAACATCAAGTGAACAACTTTTGGGATTCTAAAAACGTACATTTTGGCCAGCTCATTTTCACTGGGTGCCGAACACTTCACCATCAGATTCGTGAAACTTTATCTCTTTCTTGACATCAAACTCTCCAGAGAATATCTCGTGGCTCTTTATGTCCTTGTAGAATATCTTGTGCATGCTGGCATCGGTTCCCCAAGTTCCGTTGAAGCTGTTTGCTGTGTCGAGGCCGACGGTGTGAGCGATATCAGAATTCTCTGTGGAGCCGAAGTATGCGATCTGATATTTTTCCATCCGGTTGACGCTGAAAATTTCTTGGACCTGTGCATTGATCCCGCCGTAGAAGCCATCCGAACTGATAAATTTTGCGCCCTGCAAGGGGACAAGACCCTCGTAGGTCAACTTCGTATCCTCAAAGAAGTTCAGATTACTTGGCGCAGATCCGTCACAGTCGTTCAGATTCTTGGCCAGGTTGTTTGCGTTCTGTGAATACACATGCAACGTGTCCATCTCCAGCTCGCCGTCTCCAGTCATCACGTCGTAGTACTCAAGAGCAATGTGTTTATCGACCACCGAGATCATCTTCTCGACATAGCCTGTGCCACTGACCACCTCTCGTTCGTAATACTCTTCATACTGGATCGGATCTTTTAGAGGTGGGTTTGCCATGGCCAAACCGCAAAAGAGAATAAGAACCACAGCCCTCATCAGCCCCTTCGTCACTTTCCGCACCCCCACTCATAAATCCTCCCAAATTTAGTGCGAGTACATATTATTTCAAACTTGCCTCCTTGACCGCACATTTTTCGGGATATGCCCTATCAGAAGAGAAACGCTCATGTGCCCCGAGCACACACCCAAAATATGAAAATCGATTAGAGTTTGGCGATTCCCCTACCGATTTGGGGATAACGTGCCTGATTCAATTATCCAATCGCTTGGAATTCGCCACCTTCTTTGCGGCTGCAGTTTCATATGCGTCGATGGCATCGGTCTTGGTCATAATCCCAACTACTTTTTTTGGTTTATCTCGCTCCACTACCAGAAGCCGTCCTACATTGTTATCGTAGAGTCGATCCATGATCTCTTTTACGTTCTCATCAGGATATGCCGTTATTACCGTTTTCACGGCCACAGTGCCAGCTTTTATCTGATCCTGCTTATCCTCTGGAACCTTCCGTACGTCGTCAAAGGTGATTATGCCCACCAATTCGCCACCTTTGAGCACAGGAAAGCCCCTGTAATTATATTCGAGGATCCTGTCCTTGACTTCTTTTATGGTCATCTCAGGGCTTACCGTCACAACTTCTCGCTTCATGGCATCTTGAACTAGGACGTTCTTTAGCAACGACTCGCTGGCATCCAGCTTCACGCCCTTCCGATTCAAGTCCAGGGTGTACATGGTCGAACCTTTCAACAATATCTGGGCAAGGCCGTAGCTCGATGCGCATGAGATCATCGTGGGAAGCAAGAGCGCATAGTTGGCAGCCATTTCTGGTATCATCACCACGCAGGTGAGAGGTGCTCCTGCAGATCCTGCAAATAGAGCCCCCGCCCCTATCAGCCCATACATTGCAGCATGTCCTTCTGAAACAGAGAATAGGTCACCGAACAAGAGGCCAAAGATGGCACCTACCATGGCCCCGACATATAAGGTAGGCCCAATCGATCCACCAGTGGCACCCGACCCGAGTGTGAAGGCAGTGGCCAGTCCCTTGACCGCAGCCAAAGTCAACATGAAGAGGACGAGCTCAACCTCGATTTGACCGGTTCTGCCCAAGACCATATCCAAAACTCGATCAATCCCCTCGTATCCGACACCCATCACACCAAAGCCAAAAAGGTAGACACCACCAACTCCCGCCACAAGGCCGCCAAGACCCGGTTTCAGCTCGTTTTTGAGGGGAATCAAGCTAAACAGCCTCTGGACCACATAGAGGAGATGGACCCAAATGGCGCTCAAAACTCCGAAGACCGCGCCAAGCGCAAAGCAGAGCCAAAGTTCAGAAAGGGCCAGATTTGTAACTCGAATCTCAAAGGCGGGGGTCTGGCCCAGGAAGGTCGAGGCCACGGCCGCTCCTATCACCGCTGAAAGGAGAATTGGAACCGAATCCACCATCCGAAACCGCCTCATGACCACTTCCATCCCGAAGATCGCAGATCCCAAGGGTGCGTTGAAGGTTCCGGCCAATCCTGCGACCAGGCCGCATATGGTCAAGATCTGAACGTCTTTTGCAGTGAAGTTGAATGTCTGACCGATTAAAGATCCGACCGAAGCTCCGATATGGGCAATTGGCGAGTCTCTGCCAGCACTTCCGCCACTTCCTATGGTCATGGCTGAAGAGAACAAAAGAATCAACCCAGTTCGTTTTCTTATCTTGCCACCTTTCTTGTGGAGCGACTCCATCAACGTTGGTATGCCGTCGCCTTTGATCTCGGGAGCAAGTCGAAATACCATAAGTCCCGCCACGAGGCCGCCCATCACAGGAAGCAGGATAAGCTTCTCGTCACCACCAGGAAGCGCAGATAGCACTGGCCCGAAGAATACGCGGTTGATTACGCTGACCAATTCTCTGAAGATCACAGCCACGAGGCCGCCGATCAGGCCCACTGTTATGGCCATTATGTCCAGTGCAAACCACTCGTTCTCGCTCCAATTAATATGCCAGTCTCTCAAGCTATCAACTTCTGGATGTGTGGGGTGACCCCATCTATTTGAATACACCTTTTCACAGCTTTCGAAAAGATGTTCCATCAGGATGTCACAGGGCTATATTGTGAACTACACTGCCCTAAAAAAGGGGGACTTCCCGCTCTGCCCACTTCCGCTCCCGCAAGTTAAAACAGGTGGTCCAAGAGTTGAGCACTATAGTTGATCCATTCTTGAATGGATCGAAAAAAGAGGCGTTATGGCGCTCTTGCTTTGGTTTTTAAGTTGACGAGAACTGTGCGCTAGATTTGTGTGCAAAGCTCGATATCGGAACTCTTTTATCATCTGGCTGCTTCGCAAGAGTGGGTTGTTGTTATGTTTAAGATCGGTTTTATTAAACTTGGAAATGTTGCGACTTCGTTGATCGCAGACCTTGCCTTAGACGAGATCGCTGAGAGGAATGACATCGAAACCAAAACTTTGGGTTTTGGGGCTAAGATGACAAAAAAGGAAGCTGAAATGTCGGCAGAATTGAAAAGCTGGGAACCTCAGCTGGTGGTTATGGTGGGGCCCAATGCAGCAACTCCAGGCCCAACCGCTGCACGAGAGCTTTACAGAGGTGTTCCAACCATAATCATCTCCGATGGTCCCTCAAAAAAAGATGCCCGAGAAGCTTTGGAAGCAGAAGGCTTTGGATACATGATCCTCCCCTTCGACCCCTTGATCGGGGCCAAAAGAGAGTTTCTGGATCCGTCCGAGATGGCCCTCTTCAATTCAGATTCCCTCAAGGTCTTGAGCGTCTGTGGCGGAGTTAGGTTGGTACAAGAAGAACTCGACAAGGCCATGGCCAGCATTGAGGCAGGCGATCCCCAGCTGCCGCATATCCTGGGAAACCCCGAAAAGTGCACCGAGAGGATGAATTTCCAGAACCCCTACGCCAGGGCCAAGGCCATGGCGGCTTTGCACATGGCCCAGACTGCAGCGAGCATAGACGCAATAGCTTGTTTCAGGCTAAAGGAGCTAGAGAGAATCGCCCTGACCGCGGCCGCAGGCCACGAGGTAATGCGGGCCGCTGCCAAACTGGCAGATGAAACACGAGAGCTTGAAAAGGCCAGCGATTCGGTCTCCAGAAAGCCTCATGCGAGGTCTGGTGCCCTTCTGGATAAGACCGGCCTATTGGAAAAACCCCACGAAACTTAAAGGCGGAATTTTCCGCCTACGATTTTTTTGTCGAACGCCCCGCAGCTCTATCGTGAAGCACGCCATTGCCAATTCGGTTCACGAGGGCATAAAGCCAATAAATAGCCCTTCTTCCCCGCGCACATACAATTCTTTTGTTTTTGTCCGTCCGTCACGCGTCACCCATCCTTCCCCTGAGAAGAGGCTCTGCAACCACACAAAAAATTGTGTCGCGCAAGGCGTTTTGATCCCAGGTGACAAGTCATGGAAGTGACGGGCCAAGTACCTATTTATTAGTGACCTAGACCTCAAGGGAAGGGATATGCCAAGCAAACCCCCAAGTATGTTGCTAGACGTGTCTTTTTTTGAAATGAATACCCCACAGCTTGCTGTGGGGTGCGCCGCCGCAATTTGACAGTAATTGTCGAAAGGCTTATGGCGTGAGTCGTCCGTTAAAATCTAAGCAGGGTGATCATCTGTCAGGCTTATCTCGACGTTTTGGGTTAGTTATGTGTCTTGTCTTGATCCAGGCAGCCTGTGCCGGGATCGTGGTCCAGGACGAAAACCATTGTGAATCATCAGTCGACCAAAATTCATCTGACGACCAGAATGGGTCTTGTGAGGTTGGAACGTCGGCTCGAACCCGGCTTCCTGTCATCGATCTTTCTGGCTACAACGCCGGATTCACCAAAGTAACGATGATGAGAAACGCTGCCACAGGAGAATTGGTGGAAGAGTCTTACCTGTACGGCGATAATCTGGATCGCGAATCTAGAATCGAGATGAACGGGAACGGCTCGTCCATGAAAGTTGATTCGAACTTCGATGGGACAAGTCACATCGGCGTCTTCAAGATGGCCCAGCCCAACGGATCTGCTCAGGATGGACTGGCCTTCGAGGCAAGCGAAGACTATTCTGGAAATTTTCGCATCTATGAGAAAATAGAAAGCTTTGGAACAAATGTCGAATCGGACAGGTCAGTTTCAGGTGACGGATACGTTGCCGTGAACAAGAAGATCGGGGACAATCAAAGAATCAAAGAATCTGGAACCGGTACCTACCGGTCAGATGAACAGATCAGCTCAGATACAAACTACATAGCCAAGGATATAAGCCTCGAGAGTGGCCCTGTAAGCCAGAGCTTAAGGGGCGACTACGTCATCAACCAGAACCTCAAATGGAGGGAAGGTATCTCGTCGCAAGTTGAAGGCACAAGCTTCATGGGCGAAGAGTATTCAGAAATCGAGCGTCTCGACAAGGTCACCGTGGTTCGGGGACTCTCCGATATGGAGACCGATGCCGAGTTTTCTGGCAAGGCCAGATACAGACTCCTTGAAGATCAGATCGAGATGGACGACCAGTACGAAGGAGACTATTCGCTCCAGCGCAAGATGAGGATTCAAGCCACATCTCGCTATAAACAGCCTCATCTCAAGGTGACAAAAGAAGGCCGGCTCGTATTCAAAGAGGACAAAACGCTTGCAAGCTATATCATCTCGGTCGAAAACGACGGCGATCGAACGCTAGAACCGATCCGCATAATGGATATATTCCCGCCTGGCGCCACCTTTGTGAACACCACGGAGGGGCCTGAACTATCCCAAACCGGCGTTAACTGGACCTTGACTCATCTTTCGGTTGGTGACCAACACGAAATAGGGATCTGGCTCGACGTAACCGAGTGCAATAACCCTGAGATTGTAAACCGAGCGGAAGCTGCCGGTGGTTACGACGGCGGCTGGGTCAAAGCCTCTAACTTTTCGTCCATCGAGACGGGCTGGCTTTCTTGTTGCCTTGAAAACTCCATCGCTGCAACGAAGACCGGCGCAGTCGATCCATCAAGCTCCAACTTGATCCAATACAGGATTGCCATCCAGAACAAAGCAGACAGCACCAGGACCGCCACAGTTACTGACTACCTTCCCGATGAATTGGCGTTCCTGGACTCATCTCATCCCTTTGCATCATATGAAGGAGATGTCGTCACATGGAACCTGATCGAGATCGAACCGTTCGAGACCGAGGTCATAACTTACAGGGCCAAGGCTCTCAGAAGCGGTAAGGTCACAAATCGGGCCGTGGTAGATCCCAGTTCCGTCAGCGGTAAAACCGCAAGGTCGGTGAGCGTCAGCGCCGTTGTGGATGTGGCCCCCTTCGAAGGCGAGGTTCCGGCACCAGGATGGCAGCCTCCTGATTGGGGTTTTGAAACCGAAGAAAATGAAGAGGATCTATGGCTTTATGTCCCGTCAACTACCACGGCCTAAAGGCCGTGGCTCTGCGAACGGCTAAGCGAGACTAAACAGTTAGACTAGAGAGCAACAAAATGCAGCAGCGTTGTGGGGCTACTAAGAATGGCAGAGTACCTCCCTAGCTTTGCCCACTTCTGGACTAAGCCGAATCCAATGGGATTTATCCCTAAGCCTGCTTCGCCACCTCGAAGGGACATTTTACCCAGACTTGGTCTGGAGAGCATAATATGCGCATACCTGTCATGGACGCTAAGATGCGTCAGTTGATGCCAACCACTCCAACCAGGGTTAGGTTACTTCTAAAAAATGGTCAAGCTAGTCCCTACTGGAATAATCTAGGCGTATTTTGCATCATTTTGAAAAAAGAAGTTGAACCAAGTAACCAACCCATTGCATTGGGTATCGATCCTGGCAGTAAGTTCGAAGGATGGTCTGTAGTCGACACACAAGAAGTTGTGTTGAATGGAGTGTCAGAAGCACCACATCACATCAAGAAATCGTTGGAAGTTAGACGTAATATGCGACGATCCAGACGATTTCGTAACTGTTGGAGACGACCCGCCAGATTCCACAACCGACTTCGAAACAAGAAATCGTTACCACCCTCTACTCATGCTAGGTGGAACGCTAAACTGAGAATACTGGACCAGCTCAGGCAGATCATACCGATAACAGATGTAGTCGTTGAAGATGTCAAAGCTATGACGAAAAAAGGTGCAAAGAGTTGGAACAAAAACTTTTCACCATTGGAACAAGGCAAAACGTGGTTTTATGCCAAGATCGTGGATCGCGATCTAAGATTGCACTTAAAACAAAGATTTGAAACGAAAGGTCTTAGAGACGAACTGCGTTTGAAAAAGACGTCGCAAAAATCCAAAAAAACATTTATAGTCGAGAACCGATTAGGTGAGACTAATCGGTTCTCACCAGAATAGTGCTTAACGACACGAATAGGCCAAAATGTCGAACTCTTACGAGTTCGACATTTGTCCAAAAGGTATCGTTAAACACTATAGTTCGCATTGTGTAGATGCGTTTGTTTTGGCCAAATCTGTGGTTGGTGGTGCTTTGACAGAACGTGGTTTGTATTATTGGACTCCTATTATGTTATATAAGAGACAATTACACAGATTCCAACCGAAAAAAGGCGATATTAGATCGTCATATGGTGGGACTAGATCGATGGGATTGACAAGAGGGACATTAGTAAGACATGCCAAACATGGTTTGAGTTATGTAGGTGGATCCTCGAAAGGGAATGTCAGTTTGCATAACATCGTATCTGGGAAACGGATTACACAGACTGCAAAAGTATTGGATTTAACCATATTGACCATCATAAGATGGAGGGCGCAATTCCTCCCTGCCCTAAAGGGCGGGGTCTCCTTGCGCATTTAAGATGAAATCGATAAATGTGTTTGTTGTTTTGCTCCTTCTCGCCAGCGCCGCCTCAGCAGAGCTGGGGGTGGACAGGGAACTGTTCGAGATAGAACTCCACCCAGGCGAGATGACGAAGAGACCTTTGACCCTGGAAAACCTGGGCGACGCGCCCTTATCCAAAGTGGGGGCAAGTCCAGTGATGGGTAAGGTTCAAGATTTCGTAACGCTGGATGACTCGGAGATAAACGAGATCGATCCTGAAGGTGAAGAAGATGTTATTATCACCTTTAAGGTTCCTGCCGAGACCAAACCTGGAATATATAAGGGGTTTGTCTACTTATTCGATGGATCACCACCTTCGCTCCCCATTCTTGTGGCGTTTGAAATCACGGTCATCAAGCAGGAAAATTATGGAGTCAGCCTCAACATCGAAGATGCAAAATCGGCGTCCATGACAGTGGATCCAGATGACCCTGCCAAGTTCGAACTGTTGGCGAGGAACACTGGACTTTTCAGAGATGTGATCCTCATCGATATCTCGCCACTTCCTGATGGCTGGAGCGCAACTTTGTACGAAGAAGAAGAAGAAGTGGTGGACCTGCCTTACCGGCTGCCCTTATCGCCAACCGGCATACCTCACGAGCTGGATCTTGAGATAGAAGGCGACAAACCCGGTAAAGGTCATGAGATGGAAATTACGGCAACATCTCTGGGCGATCCTGCTAGGAATTCCACAGTCAAGGCAGAAATAAACCTCAAACTGGAGATCCGAAAGTACAACGTCCTGCTGGACATACCTGAGATCGTGGTGGTCAACAGGACCTACAAAGGGTCCATCGAGATCAATCTCAACGTCGATGAAAGAATCCTGGTAAAGCCGGTCGCCTCGACTGGAATCATGATCATGCCGCAGACGATGTGGGTCGAGGTTGGGAAGGAAAAAGAGGGCATCGGCGAGTTCTCATTGATCGCAACGCAACCTGGGCCTTTCAACCTGACATTCTTACTGAGAGACTCCAGCGGAATTCCTCTGCCGGGTGAGACTGCAAGATCCATAGCCGTGGAGTCTGCCGAGTTTGCAATAGTGACGGGAGACGACCTTGCCCACCGGGCGATGGTGCTCTCTTATGCAGAAGGATCCAACAAATCAGTTCCCATATTCGCCCTTCATAACGGCGAACCCGGAAAAGGAGAACTGGAAGCCTTGATGACGATGCCCATCTCCAAAGCAATAATAATCGGGAACAATTCAATTGTCTCTTCCTCTGTTGAGGACACGTTGGCCGAGACGATGACTGTGGAACGGATCTATGGATGCAACGTATGCGAGACGAGCTGGCACTTCGCGTCATTCATGTGGCCAGAAGGTCCAACCGAAATCATGGTGGTAGGACCTAGCGACGTTGAGCTTTTTGGAGCTTACCAGGAGGCCGGGTGGCGCAAAGTTCCTCTGATCATCTGTGGCTCGAACCTCTCTGAAGAGAGCATTTCGGTGCTCGAGGATCTCATGAGCAGAGGATTGTCCAAAGCCTTGATATGGGGCGAAGTTAGCGACGATTTGATCCGGTTCTTGGAAGATGAAGGACTCGTAGTCAAGGATGAGGATCTCGTAGTCAGAGAGGTGGCACATTGAGACGACTTATAATTCTGATGACCATGCTTATCTTGGCCCTGTCCATCCTGGTGGTCCAGGCCGATGCCCAGCTGGAAAGAGGCACAAAGTCGGGCGATATGGAAGATATCATACTGGTTGGAGCAGACGATTGGCACAGTTCTGTAGCTGCAACTCCTCTTGCGATATGGACCGATGATGAAGGGCAAAAGACTAGACCGCTTATTGTGCTACCTCGAGAGGTCAATGCAGGCCAAAGGATGGGATGGGTCGATCAAGCGGAACTGGAACGTTACGGCCCTGAGTCTGTTCTCCACACCATGAGATCTGCGAATGTGTCAGCTCTGGTGATTCACGGTGAAGGCGAGATGGTAAAAAGCCTGGTTAAGCTTGCAGGAAAAGAAGGCATCAAGGCTTACGTCACCGTGACTTTGGAGGCTTCCAAAGATGTGATCACGATCGGGAAAGAAGATGTTGCCCAAGCATCTGACGAGACAGAGGCCCTTTTCCTTGCCAGAGATCTCTTTTTGGGTGAGATGGGACTTGAGACCTCAAAGGCGGATCTCTCTTCCGTTGACAAAGGTACCTTGCAAGAGCTGGACTCGGATTCGGCCCAGCTGGCACTAGGTCTTGAAGGAATCATCGTGAGTGATCGTCTCTGCCCAGTCAATCCAGATGTAAGAGAGGACCTTTACGATCGGGTGGAAGATCTGATCGAAGAGTACGAAGTGGATGGAATAGTCCTCTACAACTTCGGATTTGCAGGAGACGAGTACTGTTTCTGTGACGTCTGCAAAGAAGAGTTTTACAGCGATACAGGAATCGATCTTTCCAGGGTGGGCGCAAGTTCCTACAACCTCCAGAGGTGGAATCGATGGAAAGAGGAGCAGGTCCTCGAGATGGCAAACGAGGTCAGGAACATAACCACCGATCTGGGTCCCGTCAACCTAGGCGTTGTGGTTCAAGAGCCCTTTGATCGGACCGAAGGTTACAACTACGCAGAACTTGCGGATCTGGCCAATTTTATGATAATCAATCCTGTACCCGCTCCCGATCTGAAGGTGGCGTCTGAAACCGCAAAAACTCCAGTCTACGTGAGGCTCAGCGACGACTATGTAGAGTACACAATATCCACCCAGAATGTCGAAGGGACCACGGATTACATAGAAGATCTCGTCGAAAAAGGTGCAGCAGGACTTGCTTTCGAGTACGATGTGGTCTACACGCCACTTTGGTCTGAACTTGAACCTCCATCGCCTGCAACCAAGTGGCTCTTAGATAGGTTAGAAGGAACCACTCTTGGAATCGGCGACGTCTTTTGGGATTTGGATTATAGGATCGAAACAGACGATTATTTCGAGATGGCAGAGATGGTCTCTCAAAGATGGGATCGATCTTCTGGGGTGGTTCTCGTAGGTGATAATTACAGTGCGGGACTAAAGGCTGCCCTCATTGGCTCTTATCTCAACTGGCCTGTTCTTTTCGTTGGTGAAGATCTTCACAACTCAACAGTTGCCGCGCTCCAAAGATTGGATGCAACCCAAGTAGTGGTCGTAAATTCAATATCAAAAGGGGCAAAAGAAGATCTTCAAGATCTCAATCTGACTTTGATCGAAGCAGATCCAGAATTTTTAGCAAATGAGATGAAGTCGAGAGGTGATGAGATCTCCTCGGTCGTCCTGACCAACTCTCATGACCTTTCGCTTCTGCCACCAAAGCCAAAGCTAAAGGTAGAGAAAGCCGATATAGGCGATTTAGGGCTCGATGTGAAGGTCAATCCGTCCCAGATCCCTGCTGAAAGTGCAGGCGAGATCGCCCGGTTGGAGATCACTTTGAAAAACTTAGGTGAAGAGGACGTAGAAGAGATCGAGCTGATCGACACGATCATGCCTGGCAGGTTTGTAATCTGGTGGAGCACAAATACGGGGTCTGTGAACCTGACCGATTCAGTCTCGGGATTGAGTCCGACTCCTGGTGGAGCCTTCTTCAACGGTAGTCATCTCGCCTGGAGCATAGATCGACTGGGACCACATGAATACGCAGTCTTGAACCTGGAAATCGAGATACTTCACCCGCTGGATGCAGGATGGACTCAGCCTCTCGATGCTGGAATATCGGTGGTCTATGCCGATTTGGAGGACGATTCTGACGAAGACGATCTGATCGAGATTTTTGACGACGGTCCGGTAGTCAACATAACTTATCCCAAGAAAGCGATCCCCGGAAATGTCGAGATATCTTGGGAAGTTGCAGAAGAGCCTTATGAGACTTATGTCAAGTATTACAGTCCTGATGGTCGGATCGGCCGAAAATACGTCCGAAATTGTGAGCCAGAAGCTGCATGTAACGCATCGATTCTGCTTGTCAAGTCTGGAACTTGGACATTCCAAATAGAGATCTGGGCGTCCCAAACCGTGATCGACTATGCGACCGAAAACTTCACGATAGAGATCAATACCTCCACTGAGCCGATAAACGTGACCGCGTTTAGCCATACCAAAATCCCCAGACTGTCGCTCCTGTCGCCCCAGATGGCAGGTGCGAGAGGCGGGATTCTCTTTGACGTGGCAACAGATCCACAAAACTTGGATCCTGACGAGGTCGAGGAGGATCTCGAGGAGATGGTAAAAGAGCTGGATATATCGCCTCGGTACCTCATCGTTGTGGGCGGGCCTGGTGCACTCCCCTTCCCATCGACCGAATTGCCTAATCAGGACATTTTCCCTTACGAGTACGACGTCTATCGTGAATACCAGATCCCGCTCGACGACGACGGTTACCAGGATGTGGCTTCGGGCAGGATAATTGGTCTTAGCGTTTACGATGCGTCTCAGACAGTGGCGCGAACCCTCGCATATGACCGGATTGAAGGAGACTGGAGAGATAAAGCCCTTGTGATATCGGCTCCTGCAGATTATCCGATCTGGCCCCGGTCGCCAATACCGCTGAGGATCGGCGACTACCTGATCGCAGCGGGACTGGACACTGACAAGTTGCGCGAAGGCGAGGCCACTTACCAGAGGGTTTCTTCCAAGATGGATAACGGTCAGAACATAGTTCACTTCGCTTATCACGGTGCCGAATCGGGTTGGAAACTCTCGTTGTGGGCGCTGATAGATTCGGTGATTGACGAGACTCATATAAAGCAACTGACTTTGGCGCCTCAGACCACCACAACCAATGCCTGTCTGACGTCGAGGCTGAAAGGGTCTTCAATACCCCTTTCCGATGAGATTGACGTTTACCTCCCCATGGAGTTGGAAGACTCGATATCGTTGGCGTTCTTGAAGGCTGGCGCGGTAAACTACGTCGGATCCAACGTTTTCTCTTGGATATTTTTCTCGGACGATCATTCCAACAACATGTACCAAGCAATGGTCTTTGAGAACAAGACTTTGGGCGAAGCTATGATTGAAGCGAGCAACCTTTACATCACAAGGACGAAGTTTGTGGAAGGTTTGGAGTTTGAGGATCTCGATGAGTCCTTCCCGGTTGATTGGGGCGGTATTACCGCAGAGGATATGTTCAACGAGACTGCAAACGAGTACATGATCTTTGGCGATCCCGCTTTCAGGCCCACCATTCCAAGAACGCCAAAGCTTCCTTACAGGGTCGAGGCCGAGAACGTCTCCGATCCAAACGCGACGGAGGTTGCGGTCTTGATCACACCAACTCAAGAGTGGGGTGCCGACTGGATCTATTGGGTCGCAACCGAGACAGTTGATGGAGATCTCATGTTCAACGCGCCACCGGCTCTTGTAGGCGAGGTTGTGGTCTGTGAAGATGCAGACGATGTGGTGGTTAAAGAAAAGGGCAGAGTTGTCTGGCACGAGGAGATCTTGGAAGGGTCAAAGAAGCGAGTTATCTGGCCGGTGATCAGGCCGACTTTGAACGAGACGAGGTCTTTTACTGTAGAGTACAGGATCGTTCCGACCGAGGTCCAGGTTGTCAACGTCACCTTGGGATGGAACCCATTCTCTTTGTACCTGGATCCCAAAGATCCATCTTTGGATGAGCATCTGAAACGCAAGCCTTACAGGAGCGTTTTCACTCTCGCTGGAGAAGAATGGAACTATACCTCTGAAGATTCTGGATGGAAACTGTTTTCGGATCTCGAACCTGGGGGCGGTTACATAATCGATAGCACCGATAACTTCTCCTTCGAAGTATCTGGAAAACCCGTCGACCTTCCCTACAAGGTGGAGTTACAAGAGGGATGGAACCTGGTGGGCGTTCCGATGAACGAGACGGTTCCTATCGAGAATGTCACCGTGAACGCCGATCATAAGAGATATGCCTATTCTAACGCCGTGAAGGAAGGTATCGTCTCTGCCTTTTTGTGGAGATATGAGGATGAAAAGTGGGTTTACGTCTCCCGAAATAAGTTGATGGTCCCAGGTGAAGCTTACATGGTAGAAGCGATCCAAGATTGCAAACTGGAGTTTCGATGAGCTCCGGTTTTCACTTTTTTGCAGATTTCCGATATAAAAAGAGGAAGGCCACAACTTCTGAGCTGTAGCCTGACTACATTTCACAGTTTAGGTATGGGGTGGTGTTCTGACTTGTTCGGGAAGGACGCAGATGAGTCCCCAGTCTTCGGCCTCGTCATTGTTGGGACAAGTTACCCTACAGGTGTAGTTACCAGAGGTATCGATTCCTGGGACGCGATAAGTGCTGTTTACCTCGTTGGCGATCAGAGTTCCAGCTGACGATTTTCCTTCATACCACCAGTAGGTGTACAAAGATGGGTCACATCCACCGCTGGCCCTTGCCGTCAAGACTGCGGTTTCGTTCTTGTATACCTTGATGTCAGGAACTACAATCACAAGCTGCCCTGCCGTGACGTCGTATTGTATCTGGTTGCTGTAAGTGGTCACATTGTGTTTTTCATCGCGAACCTTGTACCAGACAGTATGAACGCCCACCGTATCGGCGAAGAACCAGATCTTGTAGGCGTGATCTTCCATCACATACCAGCCAGGAACGTATGATTTAACGTCATCGTTGGGATATTTTTCGTAGACGGTGAGGTTTCCGTTTCTTCCTGGGGTCAGCAGTTCTTTGGCATAGCGTCCTTTTGGCATCACAATTTGCGTTGCTAGCTGGCTGTTGCTGTATGGATAAACTATCCAGAGGCCGTTTTCTTCTGGCCCAGGAATTCCTGGATGGCTTATGTGTTCCCAGTCTGGTTCCTCTCCGTCAGATCCTCTAGTATCACTATAGAAATTCTCGTCTTCAATCCAAGATTCGTTTCCCTCTTCTGTCTCTTCTACTGATGTTTGGTGGTTCGCCTTTTCTTGTTCGGGTCTGTCGCCCCTGTCGAACTCATCGCTCCAGTCAAAAGCATCGTCCCAGTCAAAAGCATCGTCCCAGTCGAAACTGTTTTTCTCCACAAATAGGTCATCTTCACTTCTGCTGACAGACTGTGATATGCTCTCTCCTTGGCAGAAAGCGCAAGCTATCAGCAATCCAAAAACTAACAGAGTTCCCACCAACTTGATTGGATTCGTGTTATTACCCCCTTATTGTTGCAGACTAAGGAAGCTGATCGTATAAATCATTTATTTTTAACTTGCAAGAGTGGATAAGACAGAGCGGGAAGCATTGGTGATCGGTTAAGGAATTTGAGCCACATAATCGCCCCATTTTTCACACGATTTATGCGCCATAGAAATAGCATTCACTCTGAAAAAGAGCATACTCCGCCCCCTTCGATCAATCAAACTATGCTAGAGTTGCTACCCCAATCCCTCAGTACACCCGTTTTTCATCTTAACCGATCACCAATGGAGCGGGAAGTCTCCATCCTTTAGGCCGGTCTCGTTAACTTATGTATTTAGGAGTTACGCACTTGATAGTTAAAACCAAGCACATGAGAGCCAGTCAAGAATATTATGCCTTAGACAGTTTGGTGCTTCATGCTACTGTTTTTTTGTTCAACTGCGTAAGTCCTAGTATTTTTGAGTGATTTTAAACCGGTCTCTTTGTATGTGTTTAGCTCCCTTCAATCGGCATCAGTAAACCCATTTCGTGATGGCTCGTGCGACCTGTTCCGAAGAGCTGATTTCAAGCAATTTCGGCTACTGATATTGGTTTCCAATCTGGCACAAGTTGTTGATCGACGTGCGTTCACCGACTAAAACCAACATCGAGCAATTCATTTTGGGGGGCTAAACCCGTACGTCTCTTTCAATATGTTGTAAACTTCATTCTCATCCCCGCCCAATTTGCGAAGGGTTTTAGTCTTGGTTTGGGCGTTGTAAAGGGGCCGATCCTTCACGTATTCCTGAATGTCATATAGTGGCAGGCGCCTCGAGTATTTCTGAGTATCGTATAGTGGCAGATTCCTCGAGTATTTCTGAGTATCGTATAGTGGCAGGCTCCTCGAGTATTTCTGAGTATCGTATAGTGGCAGGCTCCTCGAGTATTTCTGAGTATCGTATAGTGGCAGATTCCTCGAGTATTTCTGAGTGTCATATAGCGTTTTTTTGTCGCCAGACATATCGTACAGTTTTTTATCCTTCAGGCTTCCACCTATTTGGTTCAGTGGTTTCGTCTTCATTCCTAGCCCTAAAGGTTCAGAGCCCGAATAGTCCGAAATTCCGTAGCCCTGCTGGGCATTGGTAGAGTATGCCACGGCCAATAGCAACAAGAGTATTGCTAAACATCCCCAATAACTGCCTTTGGAAATCATAAAATACCTCCTAACTTAACGGGTTATTATAATCGAGAACCAATTAGATGAAACTAATTGATTCTCGAAAGATTAGTGCTTAACGATATGATCGAGCCAAATCCTAAACTCTTGCGAGTTTGAGATGTGTCCGAAAGGCATCGTTAAACACTATAATCCAATTAGGCCTTCCGCCTTTTGGTCAAACGCCCCCTCTCTAAGGGAGAAGGGGTTATAGCGATCTTCTTGTCAACTCTGTGTCGAAGGTGTTTAAGACTTTTGGGATGGAAAAGTTCGAATGTAAAATCTCAAATTTTTTGAGAACATTTCGCTTAACCTCCAGCAGGGTGCGCGTTTTGATTTATATTTCATTTCGCGTTTCCATGGGGCTTTCAGATCGACTATCACCCTTTTTTTGGACGTTTGGGATCTTATGTGGATCTTCTGAGTTTGCCTCCGCCCCTGACATGGCGGTCTTGGCTCCGAAGTAGAATCCGACTATGACTCTCACCATCTGGACGTAGGCGTTGATGATCTCCTTGTTCCTGATGTTGTAGGCCAAAAGTATGAACATCAGTATGGTCAAACTTGGCGTTCAGGACTACAGAGGAGCACGAAAAACGGGCGAGGGTTCACTTCATCCTGTTAGCGACTTATCGTCGCTAACTCCCGTTAACTCCAAGAGTTAACGAGACCGACCTAAATATTGGGTGCATTCGCGACCCTCTGCACTCTCGAAGTAATAAAAAATAAGGAATCTATAATCATGAACCTTAGATTTGATACTTAATGGGACCTCCCAAATAGATCATCTGCTACAAAGCCCACGGTTTATTGGGTTGGCGTCGTCTTTGTGCAACCGGATAAGTGTCAAACTTAGCGTTCAGGACTATAAATAGAACTTCACACGATCCCAATCTCTTTCTTTGAGGACCAGAGCCCATGCAGGTTGCAGTACTCAAGTGCGTGTAATACTCCGCCCTTCTCGAGCTTTACCTTCAAAACAACCTCCGGTTCACAGAGTACTGGCGCAAACTCGACTCTTGCTAACATTGCTGGGTTGAAGGGCTTTTCGTCCTCATAGAAGTAAACCTCTATCCACCTTATTGAATGCTCGACCTTGCTGGGATGTGGCCCCACCTTAACTTTGATCTCGAAGACCTCGCCTGGCTTGACGGCACTTGGCGCCTCTATCTGTGGCGTGTGACCCTCTTTTTTTCCCAAAGCTTCGCCTGCAGCCTCATTGAATGTGTATATCAGGCTTCCCAAGTCTTTGCTCTCTCCAGCCATTTTAATCACCTTCTAATAAAAGTCTCTGATATTACAAAATGGTTTTGGTGGCAGTAGGTCGCGAGTCAAGGATTTAGCCACCAGATCGAAAAGTTGAGAACGGCAGCAAAGCTCACCCACAATAGATAAGGGATAAGCAACAGTCCGGCCGCTTTTGATATCCGACCAAATTTCAGAATCGTTGCGACTATCAGAGACAAAAGCACCAGAATTACCACAAAACCCGCTAAAGGCGACATTAACCCAAAAGTACGTGTTTAGCTCCATTTAATCGGTATCAGTAAACCCATTTCGTGATGACTCATGCGACTTGTTCCAAAGTGCTGATTTCAAGCAACTTCGGCTACTGATATTGTTTTCCAATCTGGCACAAGTTGTTGATCAGTGTGTATTCATTGGACAAAACCAACACTGGGCAATCGATTTTGGGGGGGCTAAACACGTACACCCAAAAAAGGCGAAGGACCAAAAAGCATTGACGACGAGCTGAGCGAGAAATATCGCGAGAGCCGCCCTCTCTTCTGCCACATTTTCTTGGTTTTGCCAGATCAGAAAGGCAGAGACACCCATCAATGTGTAAAGAAATATCCATACCGGCCCGAAAACCCAATCGGGCGGAGCAAAAACAGGTTTATCCAAGGCCGCATACCACGTGGGTATTTTGGGCGTGGTGAAAAAAGAACCTGCAAAGGCGGCAAGGTAACAGATACCCAGGCTGATCACCAGCTTTGGAAAATCATCTTTATAAACCATGAAATACCTCCATTTCTTTGTCTCACGTCCATAAATATATATGATATTCTTGGTAACTCGCATTTAGCCCGAATCGCTGCATATCACCTCGACTAACAAAACATAGAAACCAAACCCAGTATATTAGGGCAAGAAACATGATTTTGAATATGGGTTTCTCGATCCAGAGCGCCAAGTCTCAAATCCTAAAGTCTCAAGTTCGCGACCTGGTATATTGTCGATCCAAAATATTGCGATTTGGCCTTTGCCACCCGGATAGTTTTAAATCAGCGGAGTCGCCTAAATTAAAGGTGTGTGGGACTTGAAAGAGATTCAACTCAAAGTGGCCAAAGCATACCCAAACGATTCTGCCCGCGGAATTGCCAGGCTTGATCCTAACGCACTCCTAACCCTCAGGCTCTCGCCAGGAGATGTGATTGAAATCGAAGGCAAGAGGGTTACCGCTGCCAAGGTGTGGCGCGCCGACAGGCAGGACTGGAGCCAGGAATACATCAGGATAGATGGGTTCATCAGGCACAATTCTGGGGTGAGCATTGGCGACAAGGTGAAGGTCAGAAAGGCCAAAGAATATGAGGCTCTAAAAGTTGTGCTCTCGCCACCTCCTGGAACTCAGATATATTACGGAGAAGACGCCCCTGACCAGATTAAAAGACAGACTTTGAAGCGGCCAGTGGTCATGGGCGACATTTTGCCGGTGATGAGCTCGGCAAGCCAGCCTTTCGTGGGAGGAATGGAAGCAATTCCCTTAGAGGTGGTCGAGACAGATCCTCGTGGCGTGGTCGTCATCACCGAGAGGACCGATATCACGCTCTTGGATAAGCCTGCTAAGGGTTTTGGATCTGTCAAGTCCACAGGCATAACTTACGAGGACATCGGTGGTCTGAGAAACGAGGTTCCACGAGTTCGAGAGATGATCGAGCTTCCGCTGCGCCACCCCGAAGTCTTCCAAAAGCTCGGGATAGATCCGCCAAAAGGCGTCCTTCTTCACGGTCCACCTGGCACCGGCAAAACCTTGATCGCAAAGGCCGTCGCCAACGAGACCAACGCCAGCTTCTTTTCTATAGCAGGTCCCGAGATCATGTCCAAATATTACGGAGAAAGCGAGCAGAGGCTCCGAGAGATCTTCGAAGAGGCAAACAGGAACACGCCTTCCATAATCTTCATCGACGAGTTGGACTCCATTGCCCCCAAGAGAAGCGAAGTGACCGGCGAAGTGGAACGGCGGGTTGTAGCCCAACTCTTGAGCATGATGGACGGCCTGAACGAGAGAGGCCAATTGGTCGTGATCGGGGCCACCAACCGGCTCGATTCCATCGATCCTGCGCTCCGAAGGCCGGGCCGGTTCGATCGCGAGATCGAGATAGGGGTTCCAGACAGAAAAGATCGGCTCGAGATCCTCCAGATCCATCTTCGAAATATGCCGGCCGAAGATTCGGTGGACCTTGAAGATCTGGCAGACAGAACCAACGGCTTTGTTGGGGCGGACATATCGGCCCTTAGCAGGGAAGCTGGGATGAGGGCCTTGAGAAGGTATCTTCCCAACCTCGATATGGAAGTGGACCTTCCCGAAGAGGTCATAGACCAGATGGTAGTTACTGGCGACGATTTCGATGTTGCACTAAAGGGTATCGAGCCCAGCGCCATGAGGGAAGTCTTGATTGAGATTTCAGAGGTGACATGGAAGGACGTCGGCGGCCTTGATAGTCTCAAGCGAGAAGTGATCGAATTGGTGGAGTGGCCCCTGAAGCGGTCTGAGAAGTTCGACCGAATGGGGATAAGGCCGCCACGGGGTGTTCTTCTCTATGGGCCCCCTGGTACCGGAAAGACTCTGATTGCAAGGGCGGTCGCCAACGAAAGCAACGCCAACTTCATCTCTGTCAAGGGACCTCAGCTCTTTTCCAAGTGGGTTGGCGAGTCAGAAAAGGCCATCAGAGAGATCTTCAGGAAGGCAAGACAGGTATCGCCCTCGGTCGTCTTCTTCGATGAATTGGATTCGATTGCGCCCATGAGAGGGATGGAAGAAGGGCACAGAACTTCAGAGCGGGTGGTAAACCAGCTTTTAGCCGAGCTTGACGGGCTCGAATCTCTCAAAGACGTGGTAGTGGTGGCGGCAACCAACAGGCCCGACATAATAGATCCCGCCCTCTTAAGGTCGGGCCGGTTTGATCGTCTTCTCTTCGTGGGCCCACCAGATAAGGAGGGGCGATACGAGATTCTCAAGATCCACACCAATAATATTCCAAACAGCGACGAAGTCGGCTTAGAAGAGCTCTCAGAGCTCACAGACGGCTATGTGGGATCTGACTTGGAGTCACTCTGCAGAGAGGCTGTCATGCTTTCCTTGAGAGAAGATCCTGACGCAAAGGAAGTGGAGATGAGGCATTATCGTGAGGCTCTAAAGAGAGTGAGGCCAAGCTTTGAAGAGAACATGATCCATTACTACGACAGAATCAACCAGAAGTTCAAGGGCGGGGTAAAGATAGAGCCGGGCTCTTACGTCGGTTACAGGTGAGTTACAAGGTGAGACCGTGTCCAAGATTTACGCTCGGAGCTTAGCCGGAAAGGAGATCGTGACGGCTGAGGGGAGGGTCCTGGGCGAGCTTGAGAACATCATCCTCGATTCAGAGACCGGAAGGTTGATAGATCTCGTAGTTGATCCTAAGCCAGACCTTCCGCGAGGCAGGTACAGGCAGGAAGGCAAGTTCATTCTGGTTTCCGTCTCTTCGGTCTCTGCCTTGAAAGATCGCATAATCGTCGAGGAAGGAAAGGCGCAGAAATAGGTTGTGCCAATATTTATATATTCATATTTATCAGAAAAAAAAAATCGTAATGTTTTCTCATCTGGTCAACGTTCATCCAAGAATAAATAGGACATGGACATCTGGGTCAACATAACGTCAGTCACCTTAGCGAGAAAAACGCCCTGTGCGGAGATGGTGGGTAAAACATGAAGTTCAGGTTGATATTGTTAGCGGCGATGATATTATCCCTTATGATGAGCACTGCGCCTGCTAAGATCAGCTTGGCTGTCAGCCATGAGCTATCTCCTGGCGAGATCTGGTATCTGGATCCTGGATCGATGCCGGGAATGAGTCACGCGAACATAACCGTGACTGGAGAGAGCGTGTTAGAGGACGCATCTGTCGAGGTAATTTTGGCGATAGATAGCTCAGGCAGCATGGGCGACAACGATCCTGAAAACAAACGTCTTGCCGCCGCCAAGATCTTCGTTGGGATGATGAACACTTCCAGGGATAAAGTTGGGATGGTATCCTGGGACGACAACATCGATTTCTTCGTGGCCCCAACGAACAATTTTCTCTACGTCAACAACAGCATCGACCGGGTGGATTCCAGTGGCAGCACCGACATGGATGAGGGCCTGCGCAAATCCATAGACCTTCTTTCCAGCGGTCGGCATGATGCGCGACTAATTGTGCTTCTTTCGGACGGCAGCAACAGCGATTACACGCCCAGCGGAAGGCGGGGGTCTCAGGCTGATCGGGCGAGGGATGAGGGAATTGCCATCTATACCATTGGCTTGAGCCTGGACGACTCTGACGCGGAAGTGAAGCTGAAAGATGTGGCCAAAACAACCGGCGGGAGATACTACAGCGCCCCAGATATCGATATCTTGAGGTCGATCTATGAGGACATAGGAAACGAGGTGGTAAACCTTGCCGGGAAGAACGTGAAGGTGAGGTGTGCCATCCCTCCGGAAGTTGCCATCAGAAACTACGCCGTCAAGCCCAGTTCGGAATCTTTTGAAGGCGACTTTAGGATTATGACCTGGAACGTGGAGACGATCGCCGTAAACGATACCTGGACGACTTCTTTTGACGTTATCACAAAAAAAGTCGAGGAAACCGATGAAGAAGATGAAGAACCCGACGTCTTCGGTTCAGAATTGGATATATCCTACGTCCAAGACGGAAAGAGCCTCGCGAACTTGACATTCAAGAACAAAAGCTTGAGTCAGATGGGAATAACGTCTGTAGTCTCGATGAACGTGAGCCTCTCTGCTGACCTCGACGTGATTCGCGAAAGGGTAGGTGCCATTTACGATCTGATTGAAGTGAGCGACACGCGCATCGTCTGGATGTTTGCCGAAACGACCGGTGATTGGGCCTTTCTCCTTGAAGATGGGCGACTGGTCATTGCGAGCACTGCAGATTTCGACCTGAGCACAAAAGCACTCCTTACTGGTGAGCTTCTTTTGTCAGTGAACCAATTGAACGCGGTCGGAGCAAATATAACATCACGTAACGGAACTGCGTACGGTTTGATGACCTATAACGTGACCGATGCAAAGTTGGTCGAGAATGTGGTCTATTATGCCGAGCATGTTGGGGTATACCAATACATCACTTACGAATTTAACGAGAAGTTTGACCTCAACCTGGTGGTTCCGGATTGTCCCATAAGGGAAGCTCGACTGATCGTCGAGGGAAGGGAGTACGATTGTTTTGGTGGTGCTGCAAATCAAAAATATTATGTGGATGGTATATACATTGCTGGCTGCGAGTTCCACGATTTTCCTTGGACTGGCTGGTGCGCAGTTAACGAAACGGAAATAACCGACGAGATCACACCTGGAACTCATCGGTTCTCTTCCAGCGATATAGCCGAGCCCCACACCTTGACCCTCGAGGTGGTCACGGCATCCCCACCCTCGAAGAAATTCTTCCTATATAGCGACGACTTAACTTCGGTCTGGGTGCCTGCAGTAGCGAATCGTCCGATTTAGAATCGGCCGATCTAAAGGACGGAAAGGCCATTTCCTCAAATCCGGGCAGATCCTTCGCCTATCATGCCCAAAAGCGATGGTCAAAGTTCAGATTTTTTTAGGTTCCGACCCATTCCATCCCGAACGACTCAGTTAGCACCCGAGGGTTGACCTTTCCTGCAACGATTGTGCGCCTCGTGTTCAGCTCGTTCATCACGACTTTGGCTGGAGCAAAGACGTTGTGGTCCACCTTGAAGAAATCGAAATTACACTCCTTGAATGTCTTGTAGAAAGGCGCACCGTAGTCTCTCGAAGCAGAAGACGGCATGCCTTTCAAGTACTCCAAAAGCTCTTCGAAAGGCTCATACTCTAGTGTATAATAAGTCTCTCCACCGTATATTATGGCATCATTAGACGCGCCCATGCACATCGTGGCATTGCCAACCACTGGAGCGATTGGTGCTTTGCCCCAACCAGTCATTATAGCCCTTATGTCAAACCCCATGGAGTAGAGCTTGTGAAGGCCTGTCTCGACAACTCTTGCAGATACTTGGACCGATCCTGCAATCGAGTCTGTAGGTGCGACCGCCAGCTTCAGGTCTGCAGGATCTACGCTGCAAGCTTCGGCGATCTTGTTTGCGGCCGCTTCGTCTGGGAGGGTGCCTGATTCAAGGAAGAGGACGGCCACGTCTGAGTATTCCTCAAACTCCAGGGCCCGATAGAGATCCTTGGTCTTCCTGGCCAGAACTCTCGCTGGGCCAGAACCCATGGCGAAATACTTATCCGATTTTATTTGCCACATGGCACATTGGGATGCCATACAGGATATAACTGGATGGTCCGTTGCTACCTGCACCCCTGGGATCGAAATTCCCTCAATTTCACAGGGAACTGGCTGAATGTCTGCAAGATCTGCCATGCAGATCCGGCTTAGGTAGATCCCCGCTCCTAAGCCCCCTTGTGCGTTCACGCCAGCATCAATCACTACGGTTCCGTTCTTCAGCTCGACTGCACCCACTTGGAGCTCGTCGGCGTAATCGAGCATCTCCTCGAATACCTCTAATCCAAGTTCGTTCAAAGATTGCAGAATATCACCTAGAGTTATCAAAACGACTGACACCGATATAAGTATGATGGAAATACGGCTGCAAAAATCAGAACATTATTGAAGTTGAAAAAGGCTGATGAGAAAGTCAAAAAGAAGCGTAGAAGAAATAATAAAGATTGAAGGGAGTCGACGATCATTAAAGAATAAAAAATGGGTGATGTGCAGGTAAAGGCAGTGTGGGGAATTGGGGGTGGAAATGTTTTGTTTCCGGGCCCGTTTCTAGCTTGCAAATCCGAGGTTCAAACCCCAGGGTAGCTTCTTCCGGTCTGGCCTTGGGGACCGATCTTTTGTCCGATCTCTTTCTTCGATGTCATCGACATGTCCCATTATGGGGGTGGGATTACTTGGTGCAGCCGTCATCATCTCGTGGCTGCATCCGCCACAGTCGCCATCGCCGCAGCCGTCTTCATCGGGACCTGCGTCGCATTGGTAATCGTATCCATCGGCGTAACTGGTTTCGTATTGAGTGTCGGTGACGTTCATCGTAAGGGGTGCATCACCTGCGAAGACGGGTTGTTTCAGGTCCGCTAACATAAGCTCTAAAGTGACTAATCCTAATTTGACCATTTTTCGGACTCCTGATTTTATCTCGACTCATTCACACTCGTACAAACGTGGTTAACGTGAGCTTACTATATATAGGTTACTAAGATTAGCTTAGGTGAGCGGATGTGTACAGAATGAATATGACTAAGAAGTGATTCTACAGTCAAAAATTGATTAGACAGTTATTTCTGTCCTTGGTATTTATTTCGCTCTTGAGAACATATTTAGGCGATGAAGTTGCCAGCGGAGATTATATTTGAGAACAAACTGGTTCTCGCTCTCCAGAATAGTGTTTAACGATATGAATCTGCAAATATATAAATTTATGTTAAATATGCCAGATCCGGTATTGATAACACGAAACCATCTATTTTGGGTCGATGTCCTCTTCTTTATCATCCAAATATCAGAAACTTGACGCCAATCACCGATCCGGTCACGACTGCGCCTGCTATCATGACGCCAATGGCGATCGCTGGAAATGCGTCTTTGAACTTAAACCCAAACAAGAACGCGATGGCTGACCCCGTCCAGGCACCAGTGACGGGAAGTGGCAGCGCAACGAAAAAGACGAGCGCAAGAAGGCCGTATCTTCTGTGGTGTTCTACGTGTCTCTTGTAAGTGCGAGAGAAAAGCCAGGTGAAAAAGGCTTCACCATGCTTGTACCGCATGAGATAGCAAGATACGGGCTTGAGATAAAGGAGCAGAAAGACAACTGGTATCAAGTTGCCAACCACCGATATGATATAAGTGTCCAGGGGCGAAAGCCCATAGAACCCTATTCCTATGGGAATTGAACCCCGAAGCTCAAATATAGGGGACATGGCTAGGATGAAGGTCGCAAGCCAGCCAGGAATTAAGTAAATTATGGTCATTTGATGCCCCTCTCAAATTTGGCTCGTTGGATCTTATAGTCGAGAACCAGTTAGACGAGACGAATCGGTTCTCGAACGATTAGTGCTTAGCGATACGAATAGGCAAAATTCCTAACTTTTACAAGTTAGAGATCTGGGCTGAAAGGTACCGTTAATCACTATATTCTAAAGGTTTGTCGGTAACTATTCGGCACCACGTCTGACTACACACATAAAATACATTTCCACCAGGGACGTTATCCTTTTATCCCCGATCAACTTGTTGCCTGGCGGACTACATGGTGTTCCTTCAAAGGGGTCTTGGACTACTTTCTCTCAGCTCAGGCAGCCTGTCTCGTAAGGAGTTTAGCTTACGGCGTTACCATTACAGGGAATGTATCGTTAAACACCACTCTACAAATGATGTTGATTGCTGGCACTTGGATGATAATCCCCCCCATATTTAATGTTTGTTATAATGCTCCAGAAGATAAGCCACCATTTTCCCTCTCGTCTTGAACCTTTCTTGGTGAAGTTCAAAAGCTCCTACGAGGTCTTCTCGGGTGGATTCACGCATGTGAACTTCTTTGGTAACCTGTGGGTTGGATTCAATGTAGTCACGAATACGGTTAAGGGTCTGGGTCTCACCCAGTATAGTAAGGTCGCCGTTGCCGATTGAACATTCCAAAGTACCCTCCAAGGGAATCTGATCTCTTTTCGGTTTATGGATTACCAGAACCTCGATCATGGTCTGAACTGGGATCGAGATTAGATAAAACCTTTGAACAATAGTGGGCCGTGTATGTCGGTCATTGAAGAAAATCTGAAAAAACGAACATGGGATATCCTTTTATGATGTTGCTCATTTGGTCGCATGTTGATGATTTTCAATGATTCATAGTCCCAATCTAGAGGTTATAATTAGGGAGAACATATAAAATTATAGTCGAGAACTGATTAAATGAAGCTAATCGGTTCTCGAAAGATTAGTGCTTAACGATACGAGTAGGGTAAATTTCTAACTGTTACAAGTTAGAGATTTGTCCAAAATGTATCGTTAAGCTCTATACATCGAAGATTTCTTCCATCGATTCAGCTCCAAGAGCGGCGGACATGGGGGCTAGCACGAAATTATAGTCATATACCATAGATTTAACTCATATGAGCCCAACCCTATATAATGCCTAGGTCAGAGGAAGTCCATATTCAAATACATGTAACTTACGAAGAATTAATCAAGATGATAAAATCAGAAGAAA